>ENA-OYWQ01000407-OYWQ01000407.1-human-gut-metagenome-genome-assembly--contig:-NODE-407-length-21786-cov-23.290599_pt1 | contig 21786 bp, 12 predicted proteins | sample MGYA00244810_ERZ653396 | MGnify/ENA primary metagenome ERZ653396 (study PRJEB26926, sample SAMN06165045) | human gut metagenome | biome: ENVO:00009003; feature: ENVO:2100002; material: ENVO:00002003... | reverse complement strand
TGCCCTGGTTGGACTGGGGACGGCATTCATTGCCCCTTTCCTCAAGAAATATAGGTAATCACTGTTAATGATATGCCTATATTGTGAAATGGTGCGCCTGGCAGGACTCGAACCTGTACGCCTTTCGGCACCAGATCCTAAGTCTGGCGCGTCTACCAATTTCGCCACAGGCGCAACGAATGGGCGGACGCACTCTGCCATACCAGGCTCTGGCGTTCAAGATTAAACAGGAGTTTTTACCTTTGACGCGCTTATGGGAAGCACCTGTGGTGAGAAACCCATAGGAAAGTTAGCTGCCCTGTTGGGTGTCTGCTTTCTGGCGGTATTTTCCATTCATGGGCGGATGTCTGGTTCCCCAAAGGCACATTTACTCCGGATTAGAAGGGGGGGCATTGAATACGTCCTGGTTTGTCTGCCGGTAAAGGATGGAAAATCCTTGGTAGCTGATTCTGTGAAGGAGGTTCTGGAGAAAGGAAAGTTTTATCCCAAGCCGGTGTTGGCCGCCGGTGATGGTTACGGGGCGCAGTGTTTCGCGTATGAGGAGGGCGATACTGATACCAAACAACGAGGCGTGAAATTAAGAAAATTCTCGAGCCAGTTAAAGCAGTCCTGAACCGGAGGATGGAATATCCCAAATATTTTCCCGGGCAGGTTTATCCCATGATTTGTGCCGGAAAAGGAAATAGTTTCACGAACAGAAAGTCCAGCATCCCCAGGCACAGGGCGATGCAGACGGCTTTTTTAGGGGACAGGAGAGGCGTTGTTTTCAGCCAGGCGACGATGCCGGCATGAACCGCCAGAGAGATGCCCACAGACCACCAGAAGAACGGAATGCCCATCATGGCGAAGAGGGCCGCCAGCGGGTAGGTAAATGCCAGAAAGAGTTTCATGACAGCTTCCCATTCATGCCCGCGTACCATCATCAGCTGCTTGGACAGAAGAGAGACATACAGGCAGGAAGGGACTACAACGCACAGGATGAGGGAAACAACCCCTTTTTTTGCATACCGTTCTTCCTGTGTGGGAATGTACATGCCGCATATACTGGGTCAGGAGGGGAAAATTGTCAAACATTGTCCTAGCCCGGCGGGGCGGGAGCAATATACTGACGGCACTGCGTATGTCGTCTTTTGAGTTGAATTCCTCCTTCAAGCCTTCCGGAGACCAGGAGCAGGCCATCGGCAAGCTGCTCAAGTCTCTGGAGGCGGGTAACAAGCACCAGGGGCTCCTGGGAGTGACCGGGAGCGGCAAGACATTCACCATGGCGAATTTGATTGCCCGGATGAACAGGCCCACGCTGGTGATTTCCCACAACAAGACGCTTGCCGCACAGCTTCATTCGGAGCTGAAGAGTTTTTTCCCGAATAACGCGGTGGATTACTACGTTTCCTATTTCGATTATTACCAGCCGGAGGCGTATATCGCCAGTTCCGACACCTACATTGAAAAGGATTCCGCCATTAATGACGAGTTGGACCGCCTGAGCCTGAATGCCATGAATTCCCTGATGACGCGGAGGGATGTGATTGTGGTGGCATCCGTTTCCTGCATTTACGGCCTGTCCACTCCGGAGGATTACAGGAACCTGACGCTGCGCATGCGCGAGGGGGATGTCATGGACAGGGACGTGTTTTTGAAGCAGCTGGTGGAACGCCTGTTCGAGCGGCAGGATTTTGATTTTACCCGCGGCACGTTCCGCGTGCGCGGTGAGGTGGTGGAGGTGTTTCCCGCTTATTCGGAAGGTGAAGCAATCCGCGTAGAGTTTTTCGGCGACGAGGTGGAACGGGTTTCTTTGATTGACTCCGCCACCGGGCGTGTGAGGGAACGGCTTGGGAGCTACACTTTTTTCCCGGCCAAGCAGTATGTGGCCGCTCCGGAGAAACGGGCGGCGGCGTTAAAGGCTATCCGGGAAGAGCTGGAGGACCGCGTAGGCTGGTTTGAGAAGCATGGGCGCCTGCTGGAAGCGCAGCGGCTTAAATTGCGCACGGATTATGATTTGGAACTGATTGAAGAGCTGGGTTTCTGCAAGGGGATTGAGAATTATTCCCGCCATTTGTCCGGCCGCCTGCCCGGAAGCGCCCCATCCACCCTGCTGGATTTCTTTCCCAAGGATTCATTGACCCTGATTGATGAAAGTCATGTGGCGGTGCCGCAGCTGGGAGGCATGTACGAGGGGGACCGAAGCCGCAAAAATATTCTGGTGGAGCATGGGTTCCGCCTGCCCAGCGCTCTGGATAACAGGCCTTTGAAATTCCATGAGTTTATGGAAAGGCAGAACCAGATTGTGTATGCTTCCGCTACTCCGGGGCCATTTGAACTGGTAAATTGCCGTGCGGATAATAAGACGTATATTCCCGTGCGCCGTGCCGCCAGATCCGGAGAAAAGGCTCCGGAAGGGTTCAAAGGAATTTTGTTTACCTCTCCCAAGGACATTCGCGTTGCTCCCAGCCCATCCACGGAACCGGTAGAAAAATTTGACCCAACCAGGCGTTCTACACCCCTGATTGTAGAGCAGATTATCCGGCCTACCGGGCTGCTGGAGCCGAAGATTACCATCCGTCCGTTGAAAGGGCAGATTGACGAGACGATCGCCATGTGCAATGAACGCGTTGCCAAAAATGAACGCGTGCTGGTCACGACGCTGACCAAGAAGACGGCGGAAGATTTGACGGAGTACCTGAAAGGGGTAGGATTGAAGGTGTCTTATATTCACGCGGATGTGGATGCGATTGAGCGCGTGGAGATTTTACGTGCTTTGAGAGCCAGGAAGATAGACGTTCTGGTAGGCATTAACCTGCTTAGGGAAGGGTTGGATTTGCCGGAGGTTTCCCTGGTGTGCATTCTGGATGCGGACAAGGAGGGGTTTTTGCGCAATGAGACATCCCTGGTGCAGACAGCGGGCCGCGCCGCGCGGCATTTGAATGGAGAGTGCGTCTTGTTTGCGGATGTGATGACGGATTCCATCAAACGGCTGGTTGAGCTGACGGATTACCGCCGGGGTATTCAGGAAAAATACAACCGGGAACACGGTATTGTCCCCCAAACGGTGAGCCGTTCCGAACAGGGGCAGTTGAAGTTGTACGCAGAGGATGATGGAGAGTCCTTCCGCGTAGCGGAGGATGAAGCCGTGTATGGTTTGGAAGAGCGCATTGCCAGGCTGGAGGCGGAAATGAAGGAGGCTGCTTCCCATTTGGAATTTGAACGCGCCGCCTTGATTCGGGATGAAATCAGGCAAATGCGCGGAGAATATGGAAAAGGCAGGGGATAATATCCGGCGTGATGAATTGGGGATGAGCTTTCTGGTAGGATGGCATGCTGTTTTTTCGTGATATTTGTCCATCTTATTCTTGCCCGTCATTTGACGGTGATTTGGATATTGGGTTTAACAGTTAATTGCTTAAAGAATTCTGCTGATGTGACGTCAGTGTTCCGGACCGGAGTCTGCTGTCAACGTGAAATATTCTAAGAAGGCCTTACGCCGATGGGGGAGTATATGAAGGGCTCTTTGTTCCAGTCTTTTCTTATATATAAGAATTTCTCATGATAAGCACTTGCCGAAGTGGCAAAGGGTATGGTGGATGACAGAGGATTCCCTGGCTGGCAGTAGTAGCTGTCTGATCATCCTTTGCCGGTTATGTTCCCCATTTTATTTCTTGATGCAGCCGGCTGCGTCAAAGGCGCCGGGCAATGTATGGTCAGGAAGGGCCCATTTGCCATCGTCTGAAGAAAAGATTTGCATAAAAAATACTTGCGTATTTGGAAAAAGCCTGTAATCTCCTTCCACCATGACCCGCAAAGGTGGTATCAATAAAACCCGCAAGGCAGTCGCCAAGCGTTTCAAGGTAACCGGCACGGGCAAGGTACTGCGCCGTAAACAGGGCAAGCGCCACATCCTCCAGAAGAAGTCCAGCAAGCGCAAGCGCCAGCTTGGCAAGGTGGCTCTGGTGGACGAGACGCAAGTCTGGGCAGTCAAGCAGAACCTGCCTTTCGCCTAAACCGCGGAAACGCTCGACTAATGCCGAGCTTTCCCCCCGCTGAACGGGGGGCCTTCATGCAGCCTTCTTCCGATGGGAAGATAAGAACAGGCGAGACTGCAGGGAGGTGAGGAAGAACAGTCTGTTCAAGATAGAAATAGAAATAAGCTATGCCACGTGCCACTAATGGACCGGCCTCTCGCAAGCGTCGTAAGCGCATTCTCTTGCGTGCCAAGGGTTTCCGCGGTTTCCGCAGCAAACTCTTCCGCTACGCCAAGGATGCTGTTTACAAGGCTTGGCAGTATGAATACCGCGACCGCAAGCGTCGGAAGGGACAATTCCGCCGTCTTTGGATCGCCCGTATTTCCGCTGCCGTCCGCGACCGCGGTCTGACCTATTCCCGCTTTATGGAAGGCTTGAAAGCCGCCAATATTGATTTGGACCGCAAGGTTCTTGCCGATTTGGCCGTCTCTGACGAAAAGGCTTTTGACGTTATCTTCGCTCAAGCGAAGAAGGCCATTGAAGCCAAGGATGGCGCCGCTCTCCGCGCCTGAATGTGCGGGAGTTTCCATCTGTTCAGTAAACGTTAACCGACAGCCTCCGGAAATAATTTTCCGGAGGCTGTTTTCATGTCCGGACATGACAGTTCCGGCCGTTGGCATTTTCCTGTAAATGACTTATGGAGCAGGTGTTCGCACGTTCATCATTTAGTGCGCCAGCCAGTTTCTCTTATTGCAGCGTCGGTTTTCCCATGCCGGCTGGGAAAAATCCTGTTTCCGCCAGTGCGCATTTTTGTTAAGAACACAATGGCTCTTTAATCATTGCTTCCAATTCCGGAGGCATTTATTGCAAAGGCTGTTCAGGGGATTCGGACAGAAAAGCGGGCTGCGGCGTTTGATGCCCCGCCGGTTTTTCTCCTGGTAAAAAAGGCGCTTTTATTCGTCCAGGTTCCGGGCCGGGATGATGCCGCCTCTCCCAGAGGCGCCGCTCGAAAAAAGGGGACGCGGTCTTTTACTTGCGGCTTCAGAATTCCCGGAAGGTAAAGGCTGTTTTCTGGGCTGTCAGGCACCTTTTGAAATCCATTTGGAATATCAGCATCCACTTTGTCATTAGGACATCTTTGAAGCTTGTTCACCGGAGAGTCCCGTGGTAACTTGGACGGCAAAAACTACCATGGATAGCATTCTTTCCGTCCTTGCCACCATCGCCATTATTTTCGGCGTGGTGATGTTGTTTAACTTCATGATTTTTATTCATGAACTTGGTCATTTTTTCGCTGCCCGCTGGCGTGGTCTGTATGTGGACAGATTTCAAATCTGGTTTGGCCGTCCCATCTGGAAAAAAACGGTTAACGGCGTGCAGTGGGGGCTGGGGTGGATTCCGGCCGGAGGTTTTGTATCCCTGCCGCAGATGGCTCCTATGGAGGCCATTGAAGGACGTGCGGAGCTTCCCAAGGATTTGAAGCCGGTTACTCCCTTGGACAAGATTATCGTGGCCGCCGCTGGGCCTGCCGCTTCTTTTCTGCTGGCTGTGTTGTTTGCCGTGGCCGTCTGGATGGTGGGCAAGCCGGATGTGGAGATGGGCGTGACTACGGTCGGTTTTGTTGCTCCGGACAGCCCTGCGGCTCAGGCCGGCATTCTTCCCGGCGACAAGATTGTGAAAGTGGACGGCCATCCTGTGGACAAGTGGGCGGGCAATATGGAAGGCGTGCGGGAATTGATCATGCTGGGCGAGCATGACCGGGTGGTTTTTACGGTGCAGAGACCTGGACATGAAGGAGATATGGAAATTTCCTGCGGATTCCGGATTCCGGAAACGTCCTGGTGGCAACGCTCCGGCATGCGTCAGGTGGGGTTGATGCAGGCCATGCCCTGCGTGATTGGGGAAGTGATTCCCAATTCTCCTGCCGCCCTGGCCGGATTGAACCCGGGCGATAAGGTTGTGGGTGCCAATGGAGAACGCCTCTGGAACCCTGCCGCACTGGATGTTCTGCTGAAGAAGAATGAACCGCTCTTGCTGGATGTGACGGACAGGGCCGGGGTTGCAAGGCAGGTGAATATCCAGGGGAAGCTTCCGGAGAATTGGCACAATGGTGCGGACGGTTCCCTGCTCAAGGGGGCCCAGCCTATTCTGGGCGTGAGCTGGGACCTGAGTTCCGTGGGCTGTGACGTTACCGTCCATCCTTCTCCGTGGGCGCAGATCAAGCAGAGTCTGAAATGGATGGGGGATACCCTGGCGAAGGTGGTGGCTCCCGGCAGCAGCGTGGGAGTGGAGCATCTTTCCGGACCTGTGGGAATTGCCAATCAGTTTTACAAGATGTTCTCTCTGGAGGAAGGGTGGAAGCTGGCCCTGTGGTTTTCCGTGGTGTTGAATGTAAACCTGGCGGTTCTGAATATTCTGCCTCTTCCGGTAGTGGATGGCGGCCATGTGGTCATGAATGCCATTGAATTGGTTTTCCGGCGTCCCCTGAATGTAAAAGTTCTGGAATTCGTCCAGTTCGGCTTTGTGTTCCTGCTGATGGGGTTCTTCCTGTTTGTGACATTCAAGGATGTGGGGGATTTCTTTGGCAAGAAGCCGGACAAGCTGCCCACCCCGGTATTCAAGGCCGTCGCGGATTAGTTGCGGACGGCGTTTTTTATCCCGGCCTGTTCCATGAAGCAGTCACTGGCGGCGCGTTTTCTGTTCCGGGCGGTGGTGCTGGCGTTTCTTGTGTATGCCATGCTGCTTACCTGGTGGACTCCTTTCACTGGGGACAGCTTCATGCATTCCGTGTTCGGGGCGGACCACCGCCTTGCTTTTCAGCCCGTGCTGGAGCGGTGCTGGTGGTCATACATGCACTGGAATCCCCGGCTGGGAGAGTTCCTCGCTATTTTTACAGCTACGGCGGGAAAATGGCTTTTTCTGGCCCTCAATCCCTGCGTGCTCCTTTCCCTGGCGTTGATGATGTTTTTTCTGGCGCGGGGAAGAAGGGTCAATTCCGGAAACTGGCGGGATGTGCTGCTGTTTACCGTGGGAGCGCTTCTTTTGCTTACGTCTTCATCCAGGCCGGGGATCACGATGTTCTGGCTGTCCGGAGGGACCAATTACGCCTGGTCGGCCGCCATCTGGCTGGGTTTCCTGTGCCTGTATCGCTCCTTATGGGCTGGAACTTCCCGGATTAGGGACACTCCTTTTTCCTGGCTCTGGATAGGCGGCATGGCTTTTGCCGCCGGCATGACGAATGAGAACCAGATTCCCGCTTCCCTGGGCATGCTGTTCGTGTACTGGTTTTACGCCCGCTGCCGGGGAATGGTTCTCCCTTGCTGGTTTTTCATTGGCTGGGGATTCCATGCGCTGGGAGGGGCCTTTCTTCTGCTGGCTCCGGGCAATGCGGCCCGCCTTCATTCGGAGACGGCGGGCGGCGCAGCCGTTCTCCATTCCTGGGGGGAGCGTTTCAGCGCCATTCCGGAATTGGTAAACGCCTTTTATGAATTCATGCCGATTCCTAAAATTTTGCTGGCCGTTGCCGCTGCCGCTCTGATCCTGCTGACTGTGGAAGCGGGGATAAACGTCTGGCGGGGGAAGGCCGGGCGGCGTATGTGCGTCTCCCTGCTGTTTATTCTGGTGGCTCATGCCATGGCTATCAGCTTTTTTGTACGCGTGATTCCGGCATGGCACGCCATGTTTTCCGCTACGGTATTGATGATGACGGGAATTCTGGGATTGTACGGGGTATGGATGGATGCCGTGCGAAGGCGGTGGCTCCCATTCTGCGTGCTGCTGGCGGCGGCTGGTCCGGCCCTGTGGGTATGCTCCGGATATCTGGATGCTTTTCCCCGTATCCACCGCCAGTGCGAGGAACGGAAAATGTTCATCCGCCATGAATTGGAACAAGGCAAGAAAAACATTACGGTTCCTCCTTATGATTCCGTTCCTTTGGCCCCTTATGTTTCCGTTATGTGGCGCATGAGCAGCGGGGATCCGGATGAATTTATCAATCGTTCCGTAGCCCGGTATTTGGGGATTGAAAGCATCCGGGTGGCTGTTCCGGAACCGTGACGGCTTTATTCTGGCCGTTTTACAAATCCTTTCCGTTTTTTATTTGAATGCGGGCAAATGTCCGCGGATTAACAATCCGGTGTCAATGGCAAATCATGAAAATTTAATCATGTATCACGTTTATTTTTTTGGGATAAATCATCTTCCATCAATATGATAGAAATATATAACATATTTAATATGAATAAAATATGTTTTTATTAAGACAACTTGGCATTCATCGGATTGTTAATTCGGTTTACTTCGTTTTGCCATGAAGAAATCCTTGTTGTCTTTAGCTTTAATCTCAAGTACCTTGCTTGCCGTAGAGGCGGCAACGGTGCAAATTGATTTCGGACGCAGTGACGCCACGACGGACGGCGTGCTCAATATGAATTATGATAGTGCCTCCGCCGCTTTGGGCAGCATGCCGGGAAGTGTTTCTTTGGCATGGAGTACGGCAGAATGGCCTGTAGGGGATAATGGCCATACCACCACCAAGACAGTTGAGGAAGAAGCCGATTGGAAAAATCCTTTCAACGGCAGCATGCCTTTCAGCTTGGGGGACACTTTTCGTGACGGTCTTTTAACGCAGACGGCCGACGGGTCCGGCTCTTTCACCGTAACGTTCAGCGGTCTTGCCGCCGGGGAGTATTCCTTGTCCATCTTTGGAGGTTTCACAGGCAAGGATGCATTTGCCGGTCAAACCTGGACGATCGGAAACGCCGATGCTTCCAATGCCGTCTGGACAAGCTTCGGCACAGACGCCAGCGGGAACTGGGCCGAAATTTCTTCCGTGACGGGCGATAATTCCGGAGTCCTTACTCCGGCGAACGCTTCCACTTCCAGCGCTACTGCCAATAAAGGGCTTTATGCTACGGTAGAGAATGTCGTGGTAGGGGAAGACGGGACGCTTACCCTTACGATTCAGGGGGATGGGAGCAAGGGGTACGGCCTTACAGCCCTTAATTACCTTTCCCTGACGCAGGTGCCGGAACCCGCTACGGCAGCATTGAGCCTGTTGGGCGCTGCTGCCCTGTTCCTGCGCCGCCGCAGGGACTGACCGGAAAGAACAGACCTTTGTTATCAACGCCGCTCCGTAATTCACGCGGAGCGGTTTTTTTATTTGGCGTTTTTCCTTTCCCTGTCTATACAGCAGGTCGTTTCTATCCCGACCTGTTGGCCGGAACACTGCCTGCCCCATTCCGGAGAAAAGCCGGAATTGGAATGAGGCGCGGGAAAAAACGGGAAAACGGACTTGTCCGGGAAGAGGGGGTTATTGAATGGGGACGGTTTCCTTCAAGCAGGTGGAGACGATAGTGCGCGTAATGCGCTCCAGCGGTATTCCGGTGATTCTGGATACGATGCGGGCGTAAGCGTTCAATTGGTTTGCATGGCGCTCGCGCAGTTGCCCAGGGGTGTCGGCATGGTCCGTCTTGAAGTCCACGATGCGGGCGCCGCCTCCATCAAGAATCAGCCTGTCAATGATGCCGGAAATCCAGTTATTCCCGTCAATGGCTTCAATACGCTGTTCCTTCATGATGCGCGCCGTTTCCGGAGGCGTGAAAAGTTCGCGGATGGATGGGATTTCCATGCACTCCGCTACGATGCGTTCCGCCTCCGTGGCAGGGTGGAGAGCCCACGCCGGTCTGTTTTCATCATCCCAGCGGGTAATCCGTTCAAACACGGCGTGGACGGCGGAACCAAGCGCGGCGGCTTTCCCTGCGCCCGCGTGTTTTTCTCCCTGGAGCGGGGAGGCTTCCTCCGACAGGCCGGAAGGGGATATCCGTTCTCTGGCCAACGGTTTTTGCGGAGGCCATTCCAGCGCGTTTTTCTCCGCGCGTTTTTGTATGCTTTCCGGGAATTCCTCATACCACCCGTCAAGACCGCGGGAGTACAGGCATGACGCTCCGGATTCCGGAAGTATGTCTTCCGTTCCCCGGTTGAGGGGCCGGATAGAGGAACGGACTACTTTCCACATGGAATCTGCCTCCGTTTCTTCCTTGTCTTCCCGGTACGGGAGGATAACGTAGGTAGCCCGCTTGGCCCGGGTAAGCGCTACATACAGCTTGCAAAATCCGTCGAATTGCTGCCGGGCGCGCCATTCCCCGTAAAGTTCCCGGAATTGCGGGATATTCATATAGACATGCCGGGAGGGGGCCAGGACAATGCCTTCCACACCGCCCTCCCCGTTTTTTTTGATAAAATGGGTCAGATGCCTTCCGTCCGCAAAAGGTGTATCCCTGCCGATCTGGGGCAGGATGACGATGTCAAATCCCAGCCCTTTGGATTTGTGGATGGTCATGATGCGGACAATTCCCGCGGCGGGGTCTTCCCGGCGGGTCAGGTCTTCCATGCGCCTGATCCATTCATCCAGGGAAACGCCCTGTTCGTCCACCTGTTCCGCCTCATTCTGCCAGACGGCCAGGCGGTCGCGGTGGAAGTCCGTCAGTTCCGCCCCTCCCCGGAGCAGGCGCTGTTCCAGTTCCTCCATGACGGCGGCGTAACCGTCCCGTTCCAGCAGGAGGCGCCATTCCTTCCACCCCATGCTTTCCGGGCCTCCCTGCGTGATGAGGGGCCGGAGAGGGGAGTGGGTGAGCAGGCCGATGACAAAGGGGTCTCCCGGCATCAGCAGCCAGCGGAAGAAGTACAGCAGGTTTTTTCCCAGCGGAGAGTCCACACCTACTGGAACGTCGTCACATACTTCTGCGGGGATGCCGTGATCCGTCAGCCAGCCCTTGATGACAAGAGCCTGGTTTTTCGTACTGACCAGTATCGCTGTTTCCAGGCCGCGGCGCAGGGCCCCTGTACGCTCCAGAATATCGGCCGCCGCCTGGCATACCAGGTCGTTGTTGGCGGAGACGTTTTCCGCCTTGGGCGCCTGCCAGATTTGGGAGGTGCCGGGACGGTCTTCCAGATGAGGGGCGCACCGGTGCGCCGGATATTCTCCCCACTGTTCCAGGGCGGCGGGTTCGCACCCGGGCGCTGTCCGGGCATAGTCGCAAATATCGTTGACCAGGTCCAGCACAGGCTGGACAGAACGGTAGGAAGTGGACATGCCGCGTTGTTCCAGTTGAAGCTGTGAAGAAACGGAGCGGAAAAGCTCCGGGTCTCCGCCGCGCCATTGGTACACGCTTTGCTTGATGTCCCCCACCACGAAAATGCTGCCTTCATTTCCGGTCTTGGATTCCGCCAGATCATCCAGAAAAGGCTTGATGACGTGCCATTGGGTCTGGGACGTATCTTGGAATTCATCCAGCATCCAATGGTCATAACGGCAGTACATGCGGTATTGCAGGTCCCGTTTGAGTTCCGGCGTCATGGTGCCCCCTCCCAGCATGCGCGTAACGTCGTGGAACAGGAATCTCCCCCTGTTGCGGACCAGGGAGGAATATTTGCTCTCAAACAGGAGCATCAGCCCGTGCGTGGCGCGGGTTCGGCGCAGCGTGTGCAGGGTTTCCATGCGAAGCCAGCTTTGGATGAGTTCTTCCAGAGCAGGCGTCCAGAAATCCCGGAATTTTTCCCGCGCCTCTTCCACGGTAATAGCCCAGGCGGAACCACCCTCTGTACGGAATCGCACGCGGCCCAGCCTGGCGTATTGGGAAAATCCGTTCAGGAAGCGCAGGAACAGTTCTTTGTTTTTTACGCCGTTTTTCCCTTCCGACGCAGGAGTTTGCTGAACCTGGAAAATCAGGGAATGAAGGACGGAATCAAATTGTTCCAGAGAGACGGGAGGCGCCAGCTCCTCCGGTGTGAAGCCCAGCGTGACGGGGTTTCCCCACATCCCGGCATCCGGCACATCCAGAAAAAGTTCGTGATAGGTGCCCAGGCGGCGCATCATGGATTTCTCCGCGTCTGCGGCTTCCGCGTCAGAATCCGCCCCGGAAAGGAAAGCGTCTTCAAAATCCTTCCTTCGCTCTTTGTTTACGGAGCATTCCCGGTACAGGGAGAGCAGGGCTTCACGGCGCGCCAGTTTCTCCGCCGTGGGGTCAATCATACTGAAGCCGCTGACTCCCAGCTCAAAGGTGCTGGCGGAGGCAATTTGGGCAAACAGGCTGTCAATGGTGCAGAGGTTGAGTCGCGCCAAATTCTGTACCAGGATGTGCAGTAAATGGAGGAAGCGTTCCCGATGCAGATTTTCCTCCTTCCATGCCTCCGGAGCGCCGGGCCAGAGACCGGGCTCCCCGTCCGTTCCCTTGATAACCGCCCAGAGCCGTTCTTTCAGCCGCGCCGCGCCTGCCTCATCCGTGGCCCCCGCGGCCAGGTCTGTCAGAATGCGGTCCTTGAATTCTCCCGCCGCTTTTCGGGTGAACGTAATGGCGATGAGGCGTTCGGGGTGGTTGCCGCTGTTCAGCGCCAGCAACCCCAGGAAACGCAGGGAGAGCTGGTAGGTTTTTCCCGTTCCGGCGGAAGCGGAGATCAGCATGTTGGTCAGGGGCGGCATCTTAAAAAGGAAGGTGGGGGGTGAGGCGGAGGCCCAGCAGATCCTGCAGGCTTTCCCTCCGGGAAGTCATCAGGTCCTTGAATACGTCATAAGAGGGCGGTGTCCAGCCCAGTTCCTCCGCAGTGATGAGACCGCGTCCTTCATGAAGAAGTTTCATCAGCTCCACCGTCCAGGAACAGGCGCTGTCCAGCGCGCATTCCTCATACCCGGGCATGGTGTCGTGGAGGGTGTCCCAGGAGGAGATTCCGATGTCCATGGGATTGGCGGGAAGGGCGTAATAAGCCGCAGAGGGATGGCCCCCGTAGGTTTCCGAGGCCCACAGCACATAAACGGGTAGCTGCAGGTCTTTCCAGCGCGCGTGCGCCAGTTTCCCGTTTTTCAGGCGTTTGGTGTAGGGATGCAGGGCTGGGGAAAGCAGGGGCAGGGCGTCCGGCCGTCCGAGCGGGTCCAGATGCTTTTTTTCACAGGAGGAGGCCGCTCCCGTTTTGTAGTCAATGACCCGTATGTGCCCGTCCGCATGGCGGTCAATGCGGTCAATGCGGAATTTCATGGGGAAGCCGCCCAGTATCCAGTTTTCTACCTGGTGCTCAAAGGCAATGCAGGACCATCCTTCCTGAAGGGCCTGCAAATGCTGAACGGCGTAAACGGAAAGCCTCTGTTCCATGGAGCGTTTTTGCAGCAGCAGGGGCATGAGGGGGGAGGGGCCGTATTGTTTCCGGAAGGTTTGTTCCAGTATTTCCGTGATAGCGTTCTGAAAGGAGGCTGCGTTCATGCCGTCTTTCAGGACGGCGTGTTCCCGGCAGAAACATTCCAGCACGTCGTGCAGCATGGTGCCCAGCTCGTTGACGGCCATGTCCTCTTTGTCCGGCAGGAATTCTTCCTCATTCATGTGCAGCGCCTCCCGCATCCAGAAGCGCATGGGGCAGGCCAGGAACCTTTTGAGGACGGAGGGGGAGAAGGCCAGCCCTTTTTCCTTCCACGGGTTTTTGTAGCCGGGCGCCATCGCGCCGATGTCCGCAGCGGTCTTCCAGCCTTCCGCGGGTTGAAGATGCCAGTTTCCGCGCTGGTAGGGCAGGGGAGCGGGCACATCGCTGATTTCCTGGAAAAGCCGTTCTACGCGGTGCGGCAGCTCCGCCTCCGGGCAGCGCATGAGCAGGGAGGAAGGGGTCAGAGGATCGTTCCTGCTGCTGGTCCGGGAGAGAAGGATGGTGAGACTGCCTTCCCGTTCGCGGGAATGGAGCAGGGCGGTCAGCAGAAAACTGTCCCGGGCTTTTTTCCGGTTAAAGGAATCAATGCCCAGGGTTTCCCGCAGTTCCTCCGGCATAAACTGGTCGGAAACGCCTCCTTCCGGTACGGTCCCTTCGTTTAGTCCCGTGAGAATGAGGTTTCTTTCCGGGCGGAAGTGAACTTCCATCCAGCCCAGGGAATCCAGCGCCGCATGAGCTTTTCTCCTGTTTCTGACACGCAGCGGCTGGAGGCATTTCATCAGGAGCAGGAGAGCCGTCTCCGGGCTGGAAAACGCGGTGGAGCGCTGTTGCAGACGCATGAGCCCGGAAAGGCAGGAATGGAACATTTCCATGGCTTCCGTCTCCGGGCCATAGATGGTTGCCAAAGCCGGGAACCATTCCATCAGCCGTTCCCCCAGCATTCCCGGTTCCGCCATCCGGTTCCGCCATTCCAGAATGGCCTGGATGGAAGGAAAGGCGCCGGGATAAGCCTCTTTCAGCCTGGAAAGCAGGTATTCTTCCGTTTCCGGAAGGAATTTCTGCTGGATTTTGTCCAGCGCGGCGCAGCAACCCTGCTGGCCTTTTATTCCCAGGGAGGCGCAGAGCAGGGAGGAGCGCGCCAGGGAATAGACGGGGCGCGCCGTCCCCTTTTCTTCCAGCGCCCGCCGAAGGTTGCGGAGCAGGTCCATGACGCCGCTTCCGGCAAAAGGCTTCCCTTCCGGATTGTGGAGGCCCCAGCCGTATTGGCGCAGAGCTGCGTCCAGGGCGACGTTCATGTCAGGATCGCAAACGCCCAGGGCGATGTCCGGCGTTCCTCCTTCCGCTGTGCGGGCGATGATGCGGCACGTTTCTTCAGCCAGCCGCGCCGGGTTGGCCGCAATTCTGATTTGACCGTCGCGGATTGGGATGGGGCGCCGGGACCACTCTTCCGGCAGAGGGCATCCCCAGGAATCAAAGGAGGCGGCTTCTTCTTCCGGCGCATGTATCCATATCTGGACGGGTACGCCATTTCTTTCCGCATGCTGGAGGGCATGGCGCAGGGGGGACGGCACCTCCGCTGTGCAGGCCAGAATAATGTTTCCGCCTGTTTCCCGCAGGGAATTCAGCAGCCGGGGCGGGGCTTCCGCCTTCATAGCGGTCCTGTCTTCAAGCTTCCAGCTTTCCAGTTGTTGCGTGCATTGTCCCTCCAGCCTTTCCATGTCCTTCCAGCGTTCGTCTCTGCCCGCACAGGCATGGTGGGCCATGATGCAGGAGACGCCCTGGTTCGCCATGGCGTGCCTCAGGTTTTGCAGGCTGCCGGCCATTTCCAGCATGCTGGAAAAATCCTCCGGCATGGTGCGTGGAAACAGGCGGGGATAAAGGCGGTGAGGCGTTTTCCCCAGGGCCAGGAGCCACCCGGCCAGTTCTTCCGGAGCGGACGCCGTTTCTTCCTTTTCTTCCATCCGGGGGAACTGGTCTGCCGGAATGACCTGGGGAGCAAAGATGGCCTGTGTACGGGAAATGGAGACAAGGTATTCCCTCAGCTGCCTCCCGGATTCCCGTGTGGGAACCAGCACCAGATGCCGGTGGAAGCCATTTCCCAGGGAAAGCAGGCGTTCCGCTACAGCACGGCAGGCCGGTTTGTCCCAGGATAGAAAGAATCGGTTCATGGCAGGGAAGCAGGATTCCCCGGAAAGGGGGAAAGCGGAAAATTACCTGGGAATGCTACATCAGGATGGCGGGATTTCCCATCTATTTTTTTCATTATTGCCGGGGCGGCGCATGGCATGCCGTGAGGTGAGCCGGCATTGGGCCGCATGTTGACGGCGAAGAGAGGAATTATTTTGCCTTTCCGGCAGGGCGTGGAGGCGGAAATTCGGAGGAATGGCATGTTTATTGTTCCTGGACGGCCCGTTTTCCCCTGGTTCCGGTGACCAGAAGCACACCTGTGAAGACCAGCAGGACGGAGAGGACTTTCATCCATCCGAAGTGGTCCATGCCCCACATCACCGCTACGGATGATGCGATCACCGGCTGGCAGTAATTGTACATGCTGACGGCGGTGGGTTTCAGCCTCTGCTGGGCGAAAGACAGGCAGATATAGCTGACAAAAGTAGCCAGAGCCACCACATAGGCAATGCCCAGCCATGTTTGTACGGGCAGAGCGGAATAATGGATGGAACCCACTTCCCGGAAGGTGAAGGGGAGGCTGGCGGCTGCGGCATACGTAAACATCCATTTCAGCAGGGTGACGGGAGAGTATCTGCCAATCAGGTTCTTAAAAAAAACAAAGTAAACGGCTACGCTGCACTGGGAAGCCAGGCAGAGAATGTCCCCCAGCAGGTTGTTGTCTCCCGGTAGGGCCGCCGCATGCGCGCCGCTGCCGGAAACCAGCAGCATGGCTCCGATGGCGCTGGCGCAGACCCCGATGATTTTTTTCCCCGTGACCATTTCCCGGAGGACGAACGCCGCCAGAATCATGGTCAATACCGGTGTAATGGTGGTGATGATGGCCGCATCCGCCGGGGAAGTGAACCCTACGCCCACCGTGAAGGCCATCTGGTTGAAAATGATTCCGAACAGGGAGGCGTAAAACAGAGGCAGCCGATGCTTCCTCTTTATGGGTTCCCTTGGCACGAAAGCGGAGGCCAGCCAGAACAGGAGGGCCGCTCCCAGCAGGCGGAATGTGGCGAGAGAGGCGGAACTTACTTCTCCCTGCTGCATGACCAGTTTACTGACGGGAGACATGAGGCCCCAGATGACGGCCGCCGCTCCCATCGCGATATGTCCTTTCAGCGCTTCTGATGGCATGGTGCGGCCCGCTGCGCGGCGGGTCGCACATTCTCCGCTTCCGCAAGCGGATTGCAAGAGTTTTATGGAGGGCCGGCAAAGATAAAAAACGGAAAATGGTCTCTCTGTCCGTCAGATAATCCAGCGCCTGGAATGAATATGGGGGTCAATGCGGCAGGCATGGTCCCGGCTTCAGGCGATGCCGGGAACTGTTCCCGCTTTTTCCCGGGGCTCCGGATGAAGAAGCGCCGGTGAAGAGCGCGTTGTGGTTTAATTGCCAGAATGCTGCGGATTCACGGCTTGAAATCCCCTCCATATTGAGGTAGCGCGTGCGGAGCAGAGACAGGCTGGAGTGCCCCATGTCCATTTGCAGAGAGGCAAAGTTCCTGAATTGCCGGGCGTGGTAGCTGGCGAAGGTGTGGCGGAGCACGTCCGCTTGCCATGGCTTGCCGGTCAGGGCGGAGAAACGCGCCCTGACCTGCCGCCATTTTTGTTTCCAGTTGGCGGGAGTGACGGGCATGTCTGCGGGCCTCCTGACACGTTTCAGGATGCTGGACAGCGCGGGCTGGAGGCTGACATGGCGCGCCCCGCCTGTTTTGGAGTGCTGCGGCGGGATGGAGATTACTTTGTCTTCCAGGCAGACGTGTTTCCAATGAAGCCGCTCCACTTCCGCCGGGCGGACGCCCGCGAACAGCATGATGCCTGCCGCCGCCAGACATTCCCCGTGGTGCATGTCCCCGGCCAGGCGCAGCAGCAGGGAGCATGCCTGCACGGGCAGGGCGGCAATGCGGCGTTCCTTGATGACGGGGATATCCACCCCTGCCGTTGGGTTGCGTTCCGCCCAACCGCGGCGTATGGCGTGGGAGCAGACCGCGCTGAGAGCCGCCCGGCCATTGAGAAAGCGGCGCGGCGTGCGGAAACTGCCGTTGAGCCATTCCCGGCAGCTGGCGGCATCCAGCCCGCGCACCTGCCGCCGGGCCAGATCCGGCCTGTCCCGGAGCAGTTTGCCCGTCAAAGTGCGCAGCCCTTTTAAGCTGACTGGGCGCAGGCGGTCTTTTTTGCTCTCCAGCATATCCTGCGCCGCCTGGGCTACGCTGACGCTTTGTTCCATTTCTTCCAGGTTTTTTGCCCCCAGCAGGATAATGCGGCGCGCTCTTTTCAGGTTTCCCCTGCCTCCGCGCAGGCTTCCCGCGGCTTCCAGCGCCTGCATGCCCAGCATGAAAACTTCCGCCGGGCAGACCTTTCCGCCCGTAAGCAGGGCGCAAACCTGTTCCCATGGTTCCTGATGATGTTCCATACGGGATGAAATAATGGATGTTGGCGCAACATACTACCTTATTTCCGTATGCATTTATTATAAAACATATACAAAAACCATCTAACAAAATAGCAGCAATATTGTTCATTCCACTCATTCTTTTTCCTTTCATTTTCAACATTTCGAGCTTGATGCACATGTTGCGCCAACATACTCTGAAGGGGTGCTGACTCCTCTTCAAATAGAACAGGCCGTTGCGGAAGCATGGGAAACGTGGAAGCATGCGGACGGAGATTCCCTGATTTTTGACTTTCTCTTGGCCTATGGGCTGCCCAAATCCAGCATCAGCCGTTTGAAAAGCGGCGCCTTAAATGTGGCCGCCCGTCCGGGGGAGCTGCTGTGGAAAAAAAAGCTTTTTTACAAAAGGGCGGCGCCGGGGCTGTTGATGAGCGCGGCTGACGTCTGTCGCCGGGATCCGGAGGTATTGAAGTACGCTCCCCGGTTCATCATCGTCTGTGATGGCGGCTCCTGGGCCGCGGCGGACATGAAAACCGGGGAAGCCCTGGAATTCCCCCTGAAGGAGCTGCCCCGGCATTATGACTTCTTTCTTCCCTGGGCGGGGCTGGAAAAGACAGTCATCACGCTGGAGAACCCGGCCGATGTCCGCGCCGCGGAGAAGATGGGGAAAATCTTTGACGCCCTGAAAAAAGATAACCCGGCGCTGGACAGCCACGCCATGAATGTGTTCATGGCGCGCCTGTTGTTCTGTTTTTTTGCGGAAGACAGCGGCATTTTTGAGGAAGAACGACTTTTTACGGGCTTCATTGAACGCACGACGGCTCCAGATGGATCCGACCTGAGGGAACAGCTGGAACGGGCGTTTACCGTCATGAATCTTCCTCTGGGCAGTCCGGAACGCGCCTCCGTCCCGGTTTCCGCAGCACGTTTCCCTTACGTCAACGGCGGCCTGTTCCAGGGGGTGCACGCCGTGCCGCGCTTTTCCGCCCGTTCCCGGAAAGCGCTCATTGACGCGGGGAATCTGGATTGGTCAGACATCAATACGGATATTTTCGGCAACATGTTCCAGGCCTGCGTGGCGCCGGACAAACGCTCCTGCCTGGGGGAGCATTACACTTCCGTTCCCAACATCATGAAGGTGCTGCGCCCACTGTTCCTGGAAGAGCTGGAAAACGCCGCCCGGCAGGCCCGGGGCCATGAGGCCCAGGCCAGGAAGTTTATTGATAGGCTCAGAAATATCCGTTTTTTTGACCCCGCCTGCGGCTCAGGCAACTTCCTGATTGTGGCGTACAAAGAAGTGCGCCGGCTGGAAATGGAGGTGCTGGAAAGCGTGCCCGCTCTGCTGCCCATGCCCTATGTTTCCATCAACCAGTTTTACGGCATTGAAATAGATGACTTTGCCCATGAGATTGCCATGCTTTCCCTCTGGCTGGCGGAACACCAGATGAATCAGGAATTTTTTGAACGCCTGGGCAAACGGGTGCCCACCCTGCCGCTCCGCCCCAATGAGCACATCGTGCAGGGCAACGCCCTGCGCCTGGACTGGGAAACCGTGTGCCCGAAGACGGCCTCCGCTCAGGAAGCCAGAGAGCCGGAGATTTATATTTTCGGCAACCCGCCGTATCTGGGCGGCAAAAAGGAGAATGAAGAGCAAAAACGGGAACAGGAAAATATATTTTCCAAATACGGCCATAATTATCGAGATTTGGATTATGTTTCCTGCTGGTTGATGCTGGCTGCCGAGTATATGCAGCATTCTTCCGCCAGATCAGGATTTGTGTGTACCAATTCCATCACTCAGGGAACACAGGTGCCGAATTTATGGAAGCCCCTCTTGGAATTGGGAGTGGAAATTGGTTTTGCTTATGCATCGTTCAAATGGAGCAACAACGCGAAATATCAGGCAGGGGTTTCTTGCGTGATCATTGGCCTTTCCCATAGGGATGAATGTCTTGATAAAACGTTTTATCAAGAAAATAAAAAGATGAGCGTTTTCAATATTACGCCTTATTTGACCATCGGGAAAACGGTTTTTGTGGAACAGCGCAATAAATGCCTGAATAAAAATTTTCCTGCTATTCTGATAGGAAATGCTCCAGTAGACGGTGGCCATCTGATTTTGACGGAGGCGGAAAAAGATGAATTGGCGGAAATACATCCTGAATCCATATGCCTTATGAAGCGGTACATGGGGTCTGATGAATTGATTAAAGGAAAAAGAAGATATTGTTTATGGATAGAAAATGATCAATATCAATATGCTTTGAGCATTGATAAAGTACGTCAGAGAATAGATGCCGTGAAGTCGTTTCGTTTGCAAAGCAAAAAGAATGCAACAAAAAGACAGGCGTTAACTCCTCATCTGTTTATGCAACGGACTTATAAACCTACAGATTCTATTATTGTCCCTTTAGTGTCTTCAGAGAGAAGAGAATATTTGCCAATAGGATATACAAATAAGAATACTATAATTTCAAACCTTGCCTTTTCTATATATAATGCGACTCCATATATATTCGGAATTTTAGTATCCAAAATGCACATGGTATGGATGCGTACTATAGGAAGTAAAATGGGAACAAGTTATCGTTATTCCGCCACGCTTTGCTACAACACGTTTCCATTGAGGGAACTGACGGAGGGAGAGAAGGCGTGGGTGACGGAAGCGGCGTTGGGGGTGCTGGACGCGCGGGAGGCGCATCCGGAAAAGACGCTGGCGGAATTGTATGATCCGGACAGGATGCCGGAGATCCTGAGGCAGGCGCATGACCGGCTGGATGCGGAGGTAGACCGTCTCTACCGGGTGAAGGGCTTTAAGGATGACGGGGAACGGCTGGAATGCCTGTTTGAACTGTACCGGGAAATGACACAAGAGCAACAAACGGAATAAGAAGCATGAACGTGATGCAGGTCAACTACGGAGCCACGGGGGCCAGCACGGCGGTGGACGCGCTGGGAATGCGTGATATGCAGGCCCGCGCGTACGCCAAGAGGCGTGAGCAGTATCTGCTGTTAAAGGCGCCGCCGGCATCCGGCAAGAGCCGTGCGCTGATGTATCTGGCGCTGGATAAGCTGGAACGGCAGGGACTGCGCAAGGTGATTGTGGCTGTGCCGGAACGGACGATTGGCGGTTCTTTCGCGCCTGTCCGGCTGACGGAAAGCGGATTTTTTACGGACTGGATGCCGGACCGGTGCTACAACCTGTGCACGCCCGGAGCGGATGCCGGCAAGGTGGCCCGTTTTGTGGAGTTTATGGAGAGTGAGGCCCGCATCCTGATTTGCACGCATGCCACGCTGCGCTTCGCATTTGAAAAGCTGGCTACGGAAGCGTTCAGCGGCTGCCTGCTGGGGATAGATGAATTTCACCATGTGTCCGCGGACCGTGAGAGCAGCCGGCTGGGCGCGCTTCTGCATGACGTGATGAGGGAAACGGACGCCCATGTGCTGGCCATGACGGGCTCCTACTTCCGCGGGGACAATGTGCCCATTCTGCTGCCGGAAGATGAAGCCAGGTTCAGCCGGGTGGTGTATACGTATTATGACCAGCTGAACGGGTACAGGCATTTGAAATCCCTGGGGATAGGCTATCATTTTTACCAGGGCCGTTATCTGGACGCCCTGCCGGAGGTTCTGGATACGGACAGGAAGACCATCCTGCACATCCCCTATGTGAACAGCGGGGAATCCACAAAAGAAAAGTATGATGAAGTGGGCCATATTCTAGATATCATGGGCACGGTGGAGGGAGAAGACCCGGAGAATGGCCTCCTTTACGTTCGCCGCCGCACGGACGGGCGCATGCTGAAAGTGGCGGATCTGGTAAATGATGAGGCTGCCCACCGCAACAGGCTGGTGGCTTATCTGCGTGAGGTGAAACAGAAGGATGAACTGGATGTTATTATTGCCCTGGGAATGGCCAAAGAAGGCTTTGACTGGCCCTGGTGCGAACATGCCCTGACGGTGGGTTACCGGGGGTCTTTGACGGAGATCATCCAGATTATCGGCCGCGCCACGCGCGACTGCCCGGGCAAGGCACATGCCCAGTTTACCAATCTGGTGGCCGCCCCGGCGGCGAAGGAT
>ENA-OYWQ01000304-OYWQ01000304.1-human-gut-metagenome-genome-assembly--contig:-NODE-304-length-25712-cov-10.132167_pt1 | contig 25712 bp, 29 predicted proteins | sample MGYA00244810_ERZ653396 | MGnify/ENA primary metagenome ERZ653396 (study PRJEB26926, sample SAMN06165045) | human gut metagenome | biome: ENVO:00009003; feature: ENVO:2100002; material: ENVO:00002003... | reverse complement strand
CTAAGCCCCGAAAGAGTGTCAGCTACAAGCCAACTTCTACATCGTTAATTTCTTTTTTACCATACAAATAGATTATAACTTATTCCTGCGCCTACGTACATGCCGCCTGGATACCCATACCCAGCCTGTAACCCTAATCCCCAACGCTTCTTCTTCAACTTAATGAGAACCGGATGATAGACGTCATTTGTTACTGTCTGATAAACCGTCCTCGGATACACAATCATACTATCCAGCCGTGGGTCTACATAGCCACTCACTACAGCACGATACAAGCTATCTTCATACACAACCCGTTTGCGATGAAGCAAAGTATCACCTATACGCACTGTGTCATTCGGCAATATCTGCCAAAAGACAGCTATCGGTTTAGAGACAAGAACCGTATCAAGTTTGACAACCGTCTGTATCTTTGTCTCGGTACGTATTTCTGCCGGCAAAGGCTCGTGCGGACGGAACCAAGCCGCCACACAAGCGATTACCAGCAATACAACTAATATCCACGGTAACTTTCTCATATCTTTTTCCAATTATCCTTTAGCCAGTTTATCTCTTCTTCGGTGAAGCTGCGGTCGGCGACTATGATGGTGCCGTGACAACCGATAAAAGCAGGGCGTTCAGAAGGACGTAATTTCCCAATATACAACTCTGCATTATCTTTACCATTAACAATGTAATCAAGTTTCACTATCCCATTATATGAATTTGTTATTTGATAGGTTATACCGTCTTTAAAATGCTCTACATTGTTCACACGACCAAAACTATAAGTTGTATCTTCATTATATTCATTATAAAATTCAAATCCAAAAGCTCCAGTTCCACTCGTAGTAATTTTAGACAAGAAACAAGCTCTATTTTGTCTCTCAAACCACGTCCTCTCCGCCATCACCGTGTAATCCGTTAATATCGGGAAACCATAGCACACTGCGTACATCTTGCCGTCGTAGCAGAGCTGGTCGGGGTAGTCGGGGATTTGGGTAAAGCAAACATTATCTTGACAAAGGTCATTACAGCCAATACCAACTCCATTATTAGTTTCTACACTATAACTCATTGGCAATTCATAGATGCCGTCTTCATTTATAGCAATATCTACACCTCTATTCCCATTTTCATCATACCAACGATAAGTAAAATTATCATTAACTATTCCTTTTACTTCTACTTTAAAAGCTGGAATATCACTAAGGCTGGTGAACTGAAATAACCAACCTGCTGGATGTCCTGCTAATGAACAAATTTTATCATCTTGTCTTTCTGTATATGGTAAATATGCTGAATTAATACGTAAGTCAGAAAGAAAGTCAAATTTATACACTCCCATTCCGCTATTCAGCTTCCCCTTACCGCCGTACAGATAGGCGTGGTTGCCGTTGCCGCTAAGGTCTTTTAGAATAGAAGTAGGAAGCTGGGTGATGGTGATATTAAATTCGCTTGCAGGAGCAGCTTCAAATACAAATCCAACGATAGAACCTTTTTCTTTATAGCAAGAAGCTGGAAGATGATTTAAACCTGCTTTTAAATAAAATATTTTTCTATTATTATCCTCATTGGTATAATAATAGTATCTTAAAGCAGTACTTCTATCAGTACTATCCGAAGTAACATAAACATCCATAGCTTCTATTCCTTTACCATTAGTTTTATATAGAAGCCATTCTTGTTTAGTTATAGCAGAAGTATATTTATTTTGAGCGAAAGTCCCATTACCATTCTTGATGAACTTAGTAAAATCTTCCGCATAGGACTCTATCACATCGAAATTAGTCATACCCTGCTTCTTCGGGTCATAGATAGCCTTGATGTGCTCTTTCATACCGACAGGCCAGACAAGACCGCCACCCGAAGCGGACGGGAAACCGACAGACGGTATACCTATAGTAGGAATACCGATTGTCGGAATGCTGATGTTGGGGATAGTGATTGGGTTCATAGGCTATCCCTCTTTAATCATTTTGGCTTCCAATACTTCGGTAGCACTCTTGATTGTGATTTCCACGCCCGCCACTATTCCGGCGACACGGAATATAGAGTCGGGAGCACCGTTGCTGTCACGCACGTTAGGATATAATATCACGGGCTTCATGCCCTCTATGTTTGCATGTACGGTCACATATCCGCCCTTGTTCTTTATCTGTATGGTAACGGGATTACCGTCACTGACAAACGTTGCGTAATACGCGTTCTCGTTTTCGTTCTTTTCAAATGATAAAACTTCTGCTGCCATGATGTTTACTTTTTAGAGTTTCAATACTTGGTTTCTGTTGCCTTCTTCTCTTCGGTGGCTGACGTGTACCCATGAGAAGTTTTTCTCATCAATAACCTGGTCAAAGGGAAGCTTCAATTCTTGTATAAGGTTGAACAATCTTTTGTTCTCTTTCGGGGTATTTGGCGTACCGACAATATCGGCAGCACACCCGTTCATGTGGTCGCTCGTTTTAGAGCCGCCTACTGCTTTATTAAGAGCAGGGCAACGGTATCCGCTTCTCACTGTGATAGGTTTGCCGTAAGCCTCTCTTAACGGGTCGAGTACATTGTCAACCAACGCTTGTGCATTGGGAAGCAGTTCTTTCGGCAATCTGTTATCTATAGCTTTCTTATCAGCCGTTTCGCTTTTAATCAGTTCTGCAATTGTAAAGTATCTCATGCTATTTCTCCTTTCTAAAGTATTTGTTATACACCATGTGAGCCACCCAACCGACAACAGCGCCGACACCGAATGACACAACAGTAGTCAGGTTCACCCAAAACGGAGTGTAGTGCATGTAAAGCATGACTCCCACGATGACAGCGACAATAATAGCTGTGATAATCAGTTTCTTTTTCATTTTGTTACTCCTTATCTTTAGTTATTATTTCATTCATATCTTCTTTCTCGACATCGAGCACTTTCTTGCCGAATAACCCCAATGCTTTCAGCAGGTTAAAACTGTATCCTTTCGGTTTCAGGATATTGCTTATGATAGAGCAGAACTCTATAAAACACACCAAAAGGCAAGAATACACATCTATATTCCATTTATTGCCGGAAGCAATGTTTATCATCACCACCATACAAACAAAAGCAAAGTATGTCACCATTTTACCCATAGTACGGCGCACAGCACCGGAAAAGCGTACTTCTTCACCCATCAACAGACTTTTCCTTATCCCGAATGCAAGGTCACACACAACGACTGAAAATGTCACTATCAGCCACGGTATCATGTGTTCCAATGACTGCATAATAAAGCTACTCGCTATTACCGGAAATCCCCCAGGTATGCTTTGGGTAATAATGTTATTCTTCATCTTATCGTTATTTGTCAATTATTCATATCTTTGTGTCTCTTATCAATAAGCGAACTACTGTCATTCCGTTTTGCTCGTGAGAGTAGGACGGGATTTTATATTTTTCCGTAATAATGGAGCCACGCTCCCCACTTCCGCTCTTTCAAATAGTTTGGATTGTCTTGGTTAAGTTTGGCTTCCATCTCAAACGCACTCGCACGGTAAGCGTTGGCGTTCACTTTGCCGCCACCTATCCGTTCATCCGTGAACAAGTGGTACACAAGACTGATGAACCACTCCACGCCATACAGAATGTAATAGAACAGCGGGATAAGGAGCAACCACCACGCACTGACATAGAGTGATAATAATACGGACGGGATAGCCGCTATCTCCATACACTCGAAGAACTGCCGCTGATGTGTCCGTTCGTGGCGGATATTCGTTTCGGACAATTCTTTCAACTTTGTAAGGATGAAGCCGAAGAACATGATTGTTGTGTAGCCGCCAAAGAGGATAATTTTGGCTAATTTGCTATTGTAGCGGATTGTTTTCATATAAATTAAGCTGTTATATACATTACACGAATAGCGTTTGCATAATAATATGCCATAATATTGAAATCCTCATTGGGTGATAGTACCTTCTCAGCAACAGGGTTATCTATCGATATGTTATCTTCATCCATATACGATTCCCATATATACATTGTTGATGCCTCTTTTAAACGCCAATAATTATCGGCAGAACCGCTACTGTATGTTTTTACTATAATTCCACCTGGCGGAACGATTATTGTTTCTAATACCACTTCACTGCCTTCATCGTCGTAACCATGCAAATCAACAGTCTTGTTATTGCTACTGCTGTTGATTAAAACACTTATGCAGTCTTCTTTTTTTACGGATATATTATTATTAGCTATCCCCGCCAAGATTTCAGTACTACCCACAAACAGCCCAGCTCCAGCCGAGCCAACTCTAAGATTACTGTTTTCGTTACTCATAATTGTTGTTTTAATCGGTTACACAATATACTGTATTGGCATCCTTAGAGCCAATAGCCTCGTATTCGGCAGCGGTTTTCTTGGTGAGGGTGGTGAGGTTGTCGGAAGTGACAATATCCTGTACTACAAGTACGTCAAGATTGTGATTTGCCGCTTCATTAACATTTATAATACAAGATTTTAGAGCGTTATTATAAAAATAAGTAAAATTACAATTAAACTCTCCTTCCGCAGTATTATGCTTAGCATATAGATTGCCGGCAGTGTAACTACTTCCTACTCCATATCCATTTGCATCATCATACATCCAATCTGTAAATTTCAGTCCGATATATACGTTGTCATTAACTCCCTGTAATAAGGAGAGGAACTCAGAGTAAGAACCAAATAGTTTATTAACTAAAGCTTGAACATCAGTACCATTTATACTCTTATTATTGCGTAATACTTCTTCCCAAGTACTGTTATTGACAACATACACCTTATCATCCACATACTTCTTTGTAGAGGGATGATAATCCTGCGTAGGCGTGAACTCCGTTTCATTGTCTTTGGTGAGCACATCTGACTTTTCGGGAACTTCTACCCAACCTTTATTTTTACGACCGTAGGCGTTACCGTTAGAGGGGGCTTCGGTCATGAGTGGTGTAGATATTTCATTATAGGATGCAACACCATCAATCACTTGGATTATCATTTGCGAAGTGACATTTACACTCCAAGAAATCAAGCCAAGTATCAGGTTATTGTCATTAACATAAGTCGCATTTACTACCGAGAATGTTTGTTGCAACACGGCATTAGGGTCATCATCGGTTTTCGCTATGACAACGCAATCTTCATCTTTTACTTTTTTTATTATGTCTATTAAATTCTGCTTTCCACCAAACGCATTAAATATCTCGTCAGATGTTGATTGAGTTGTCAAACCCATTATAGGAATGATTACCACATTCCCAGAACCGCCGCCCGCTATCTTCCCCTGGCTAACCCATTCGCCGTCCACCCATGCGTAATAATCGTAAGGGGCTTCAGTACCTACAGCCATGAACCCGTCAACTGCCGAACCATCGGGAACGGCGGATTTCAAGGCTTCAAGGGTGGCGTATTCGCCGGAGACACGGAAAGGAGCACCGGGATTACCGCGCGGAATGGCGAAATTCAGCTTGTATTTCGGGTTTCCGCCTTCATCCGTTCCGTCACTTGACACCGTGGCTGTAGCGGATGCCCCTGCTTCAAGCGTAGTAACCGTCCCCATTGAAAACTGTGGTGTCTTGCCCGTAAAACCGATAGCGCCGGACATATCGACAAGGAACTCAAAGTCACCGTCAGCCTTGACATACAGTTTTGCATTGTCGGGGTCTTCAACATCACCCGTATTCACCAATACAAAATCACCTTCTGTAATATCCGGATTGCTCTTATCGGCTTCCATTTCAGCAACAGATACATACACTTTCTTTATGGAGAAAGCATCGCCTTTGGTATAAATATCCGTCTTGTCGTATGCTTGGGCGGTCTTGTTCCATTTGTAGACATAATGGTCTGTACCTATATAGGTAGGGTGTTCCGCAGTGTCGTTGGCATTGGCCGCTGCGGTATCAGCAAGCGAGGCTTTCTCATTGGCGGTTACAGCAGCGGTATTTGCGGATTGGGTAGCCGCTTCTGCCCCTTCTTTGGCTGCGTTGGCATCGGATGCAGCTTGTGCCGCCAGTTCTGCTTTCTCATTGGCCGTATTTGCGGCTGTCTGTGCTGCGGTGGCGTTCTCTTCTGCTTTAGTAGCGGCTGCATTTGCCTTATCAGCGGCATCCAAAGCGGGAGCGGCTAACAATTCAAGTGGGGCACGTACAATAATGTCCTCGCCATCTTTCTCTTGATATGCGGGTAGAGATGTGATACCGTCCAAACTTTCCGCTTCCGGTACATCGCCAACACCTTGTGAACCTTTTTTTAGTTCATCTTCTATTTCTCGTAAATCCTGTTCAGTCCAAGCCATAATTATTATTGTTTATCGGTTACTTCTTCCGGTTGATTGGCGATAGCACGATTGAGCGCGTCAATAAAGAAAGGTTTGCAAAAAGCATTTGCATGCTCTTGTATCAGGGATACTTCTTCATCGGTATACTCTGTCTCTTCATTGGAATTGTATATCTTCAAAGCGAGTGCATGTGATGCGATACCGTTACCGTTACGGTATAGTACATTAGCAAAATCTTCCCGGCAATCCTTGTTTTCACAATGTTTACGGGCTACATCTGTCGCAATCAGCATCTTTTCAAAGTTTATCTTTTTCATAATCTATAATCGTTATTCGGTTATGTTTACAGTCCATGTTGAATAGTTCATCTTATGGAATATTGCTAAACGAAATTGGTTTTTGAATGCCCAACGGGTAGTGCTACTACCGTTTAAAGTTCTTAGGGTTTCTCCATTTTTGGTATTAATCCATGCATCTCCATTCGTGTTTTGAACGAATATAGTGCTGCCCATTTGCCCAAATCTTCCTTCACTGGAAGACGGTAAATAAAAATTATAAGTACCGCCGCCTTGATTCATACACCAAGAGCAATTATATGTTCCACCGGCAGAAATGGTATTTGAGTTTAAAATCAATGGGCAAAAACCGTTTAAAATAAGTGCGGAATTATTTAAAATAGCAGGAGCTTCATCTAAATATATTCCAATTCCGCCATACAAATTTCCGCTATGTATTTTTAATCCGCAAAAATCAGACGTGTAACCTTTAAGGCTGATTGTCGTATATTTTTCTGTATCCAAAATACCTTCCTTCTGCAATCCAAGTATTGCTGATATTTGAGGATTAATTCTTTGATACGAAATACCTTCATTGCCTAATACCATGCGCATGGCATTATACCCGCTGCTTATGACAATGTTACCGTCTGATATGCTAAAGTCTCCAATAAAACCCTTATCAGCATTTATCTTTCCCGAAAAATCCCCGTTTTCAGCAACCATATTTATGGCTTTCAGGGTTCCATCCGGATTGATGAACACATTACCATTAGCGGATACAGAACCTTCCAATCTGATATGTTCTGATTTAAGCAATATCTCATCCACCGATACATTAAACAAGGATGAAGCTTTTACTCCATTTTCAAACTCCGCAGCCGCCCAAATATCGACACCATCCGCAGTGGTAAGCCATCCTGCGCTCTTGCTTTCAAGATTGGATGTTCTTTCCGCTACCGCCTCAATCTTTTCATTGGTCTGGCTTAGCTGGGTTTCAAACTTTGTTATCATATCCTCGTAGGCATTATCGGTCAACGCCAGCGAATGTATGTATATGTCCCCCGTAAACTTCAACTCAAAATCGCCCGTTCCGTCCCATGTGCCGGAATACTCTTTCATTACGTATTCCTCACCCGGTTCAAGATGTTCTGTGAAATGCAGGTTCTGACCGGGAAATCCTATTGTCAGCGTTCCGGCTGTAACTACCTTATACCGGAAAGAGATAAAGAACTTCTTCGGTTCTTCCCCTTCCTCATAGGTAGGCTTATTGGCTAAATCAGCATTTAACTGTTTTATTCCGGAAGAAAGGATACGAAGCACGTTTCTGTCTCCATATCGTACTACTGCCGCCATAGCATCCTTACGGGAATAGAACTCCCCATTCACCAATAAGAATTTTCCGTTTACGGTGAAAAAGTGAATGTCGTTCTTCGCTTCCCAACCGTTCGTATTGGATGCGAATGCCGAGTTGTACAGGTAGTTATCCTCTGCCTGTATTTCGTCAAGCACTTTGGAGATTTCCGAATAAATAAGGTCTTCCAATATCTTGAACTGGGTCATAATATTTATGCCGGTCTTCAAAATAAAGTCACCCATGAACTTGTTACCTTGCGGATTGGGACTGATAACCGTCACTTCCTTGCCCGCCATTGAATAGGAATCTATTCCGGCGTATTGATGAATACTTGGCGCATCATCGCCATACACAGACAATGTTATTGCATTCTGACGCTTCTTGTCTGTTCTGTTACCGAGCTGTACAAGGCTATCGCCTTCCTGCGGTGTGTCACTGTTGGCGTCACAGTCCGTTTTGCTAAGATCTATGTAATCCTCGCCGACACCTACGCATAAACGCCAATAATAACGGTTGGAGACATTCTCATAGACACCCGGTTTGATATTGAAGTCTTGAAACCGTACCTGGTCGCCTTCCTTGAACGGGTTTTCGATAGCCGTCTCCCCATCATCAACCAGCAGATAGCACCGCCAAAAATCCTCGTGTTCCTCAACCTTGCCGCATTTCATTCCGGCAGCGGTGAACATGTAGTTACCCCCTGCATAGGAAAGCTTCTTTATCTCCAATTCGGAGAACATGGCTTTTATGCGGACAAAGAGTTTGTCCACTTCAATGTAGGATTTACCCGTCTTGCTGTCTACTTTGATGACAAACCCCTCACCGAGCGCACCGGAAGAAAAGTTCATTGATTGGATGTAGTCAGAAAATAATCCACCTAAGAACTTTATTAAAAATCCTGCTTCGTCTGGCCTGTCCTTTCTTATAAAGAACTTTGATAGAGCCTCTATATCAAGAGCCTTAAAGTAGACAATCCGGTCGGCAGAAGTTCTGATAAACAATGCAGGGTCGGCATCTGCAACACAGATATATATTTCCCCAATATTTAACCCTTGCAGATGCTCTTCGTCACTCGGAGATAAAGCAGGGGGTATCGCCTGATGGTTTTCATCAAGTGCGTCACCAAACCACAATATTTTACTAACCCGCTTTTTCATACTTCAACTTTATCAACATTAGTAAATGCAGCTTTCTCCGCACTGAATTGTAACATTTCCCCATCTTTGGCATGGTCTATCAGAAATGCAGGGAAAGAGGCGGAAGAACCCGCTTCAGGAGAGCCGCCGATACCCGCAATGTCGTTATTCTGTAATTCAAGAGCCATGCTTATTTGGAATAATTGGCTATCTTCAATAACTTGCGTCATTTCAGGCACAGAACTTTCCGAACGGACATATCTTGTTCCATCAATTTCCACCATAGAAAGGCATAGGATACGGTTTATGTGTTTTGCGAACCAATAAGGAACACCGCTCGAATTTCCTATCGTAAGATTATACACATCATAGGGCACTGCATATAATTCTTCTATTTCCTGCATTTGATTACGGTATTGCTCGTTATCTATCTGAGACGAATATCCGTTCGGCTTAAAACCAGCTTCTACACGAAAATTAAATATCTGCTGAATATCATCAATCCAGAATATATTATCAAAAGAGGAATTGTTACTTTTATGAGAATAACGAATAAGTACTGTTTCCTCTAATAGAGCGTCAGAGGAACATACGATAAAAGGTTCTGAGGTACTTCCATTGATTGTTACTGTATATACGGCATCTTCCAATTCCCGAAGAATGGCGTAATACATCACTACGTTATCATTGTGATTATATGTAGAAAGTGGTATTGATGTGGAATTGCCAGTTGCAAGGTCGTTTAGGCTCGCTGATACTTCCTCTGAAGCATTAGCAAATACCTGTATATGGATTTTGTCAGAAGAGTGAAACTTCTGAATATAGTCCATATCAAGCCCAAACTTATCTTTTATAGGTGAGAAAAAAAGAGGGCAAACATCACCAACTTTTACCATGTCTTTTCGTCCTTTTTACAGTGACGTGTAACTTCACACATCTTGCGCAAATATACACACTATTTAGACTAATTCCAAATAATTATTTTAAAAATAATCAATTCACATCCTTTACTATCAAAATATATTTTACCGCTTCCGGTCTGCCGTAGTTATAGCTTGCACTTTTTACATAACCTTTATAAATATGCCCGTTCTTCTCTACCCGAATATAGCCGGATAAGTCGGAAGGAGTTTCCAAATCGCCAGTTTCAACGGACAATTCACCCACCGAGAATAATCTGCTGCCTAATACAAAATCGTCTTTCACGCTCTCCCCATTGAACGAGACATCGCTATTCCCGTCAGATGAAGCGAAATTGAGTGTCTGGGCAAATGCAGCTAAAAAACCTTTATTGGCATCAATCATATAGAAAGGCGCATACATAACGTTAAACATAGTGGAAGGCGATATAACCCCTGAAACGTTCCACCGAATAAGCTTGTACTTTGAATCGCTAAGTAAAGCTCCTACAAAGAACACGTCGTTATCACTGTCGCTATCAGTAGTCTTTTCTCCCTGTTTTGCAGCAAGGAACTCAAATCCGTATGCATCTGCACGGTAAGGGCTTATCATCTCAAAAACATTATCAGTCAGTGTAACTCCCGTAGTGTATTCATTTGTAAAATGAAACTCATCACGCCCATTTACGCTGTCATAATCCTGCTTGTCATATCCGACTTTTACCCTTGAATAAACCATTGATGAATCTACATTATATGAAAAGTCTGTAACAGCATCCCCTAAATCTTTAACTTCCCTGTCTTGAAATAGGGTATCACGAGGCACAAATGTAACCTTGTTCTCACCGATTACAGGCACAAACCCGAAAACGGCACTCATCCAATTTGCAAATTTCGTGTATGAGGTATATACCTTTGCTTTTTCCAACCCTCTTATACTTTCTGCCGGAACAATCAATGCGTTGTTTATACCGATATATAAATTGGGATTATCGGGCACAGCTATTTCTCCTATGACACCCTCCTTATCGTTGTTTATAGACCGAAGCAATCTGTTTAATAAAGTAACAGGCTTAATTACATCCACATCTATCGGCTTATCCCTTGCAATAAATTCTATCGTCATTGGAATAGTCATGTTGGATAAGGTCACGGTTACATTCCCGCCGGTAGTCGTTTTTACCGCATGGAAAAATAAGGATAATTTTTCTCCCGGTTCCAATGTAACCGTCTTGTCTATATCAACAGTATGTACAGTCGGGTTTCTATCAGGAAGAGAGAGATTGTATACATTTGTGTGATTTCCGCTTTTATCTATTTTATGTAATACCAATTCTGATACGAACAATCGATGCGCTATATCAAATTTACACTTAACGGAAACAGTCAGCGGCCTTGCGGATATATTATCAAAGAAATAAGGAAATTTATTTTTTACACTGAGTTCATTCTCTTTTTCTGTTATCTTCTCATATTCCACATCATCAACTTCTATTATGTTTTTAACGGCAATTTCCGGATTTCCTTTTATATAAAGCGGAACCATATAAAAATCTTTCCCGTTACTTGCCGTAAAATCATAGACAATATCACTACTGTCGCTTTGGCTGGGTATAAGCCATTCTATATGGCTTGTCATTTCCAACCTATCATAGTAAAGAGGGGTACTATCTTTCAATTCACTAACCGGATATTCATACTGCGTACCTTTCTTGGACTTAATCAAGCTTGCGAGGCTGTTATCAACGGCATTTATTTCGCACGTTGTATTGCTATATGTGAATGTAGAGAAGTCAAGCGCACATCTGAACTTTTCGTTGAGAAGCCATGAGTTATTACGTATATAGAACACTATTGTGGCGGAAGAATTTAAATACTGCTCCAGATATTCTTTCAGCAACAATGAAAAAGCCCCGTTAGCAAACTCAAATTTTGTGGAAAAACTGCGGACTACCCCGTCGTAGTCTCCTCTTTTGAACGACATTTCCACATCAGCCCAATTTACAAGTTCATTCGTAGCATCATACGCCATTCCGTTTACCAATAACTCACATCTGTAATACATACTTATTTCTTTTTTGAAGTTGAACGTATCATAGCATCTATATCATCACACATACGCCTAACCATATAGGCATATTCTTTAGCAGAAAACGTACTCTCGTCAATGTGCATTTTTACATAAGACATCAACGAAACACGTTCTTTGGTAAAGTATTCCCTATCCATTTTTGTTTTCCCCATATCGGAAGATGTTTCAGCTAATTTTACAAGGCGATATTTATCAGAGGCGGAAACACTGCTTATCCGGTTTCTTATCTTGTCGTGTTCGTCCTCTTTGAACTTATAGCCTAAAGTAGACATAACATCTACAACATCACTCCAATCACCTGATAAAATCAGCCCTTCGCATACAGCAAGGCAGTTTAATCGAATTTGAATTTTAAGAATTTCGTTTCTCCGGCTTATCAAGGAAATTGTAGATTTTCCGCCGACTATTGACAGATATTCGTTACACAGTTTCTCGGCGGCTAAAATCTTCTCTTTAGTACTATATTTACCACCTTGCACCACTTTATCAATGTCTCCCAAGAATATGTCTATAAAACGGGAAAGGCATATTTTATCCAAGTCATTATATATCATATCTTATACTCTATTTGAAATCCAATTATAATCCGCACGTTGATTGGCTTTTTTCATCATTCTTCCGATGCTTTGCAATTGTTTGGTATTGCTTTCCATCTTCTTTTCAAGTCGGCTGTAATCATTGCTTACATTGACTACAATTCCTTCTTCTCTCATATTCTTTAGCCTTTGCTCCAATAATCCGTAATCAGACGTAAGCCCTCTCCGATCATAGATATATGACAAATCAGGAATTACTTGCGCATGTGCCGGAAGGTCTACCAAAGTCGGCTTATCAGGAGTGATAAAAAGCCCGTTATCAGTAACAATCCCCTCTTTCTTGCCACCGTCGCCGACAATGGCTAAACCGCCCGGATGGTCTTTTGTTCCTTTAGCGTATTTGGGGATAGGCTGGGCGGCTATAATGGCAACTTGTGCGGCTCCCATAGCACCAACTAAAGCAGCAAGGACTAAATTAGGCAAAGCCTTTGTTATAGCTAAGGCTGTAGCTATTCCCGCCTGAACAATAGAATTGGCTTTATCCCATCTTGCTTGTTTTTCTTGTAATGCGACCTTTTTCTTTTCAAGTTCCTCATTTTTAGCAGCTGTCTTATCCTCGGCTGCACGCTTGCGAAGCTCTGCTTCTTCCTTGGAGATAGCCCCGTTCTCTTCAAGAGCTTCTATGCGCTCTATCTCTTTATCGTATGCTTCATCGTTGGCTTCTTGTTCTTTTTCAACGTTTTCTATCCGGGCATCATATATATCTGTCATTAACGAAGTTATTCCGTCAACAATTTTCCCTACACTTTTTAAAAGAGCTTCAAAACTTAATTTCCCGTTTTCTGCAACATCCGCAATTATATCGGAAAGTCCTTCAAAAATCCCAGCTGTTTCACCAAGAGAATCTCTTGCGGCGCTATTCATTTCTGATAAACCTTCCTTGAATTTATCAGCCCACTCCTCTCGCTTCTTATTTGCATCATCGTAGCTTATTCCGTCTATTTGCGCTTGCAGATTGGCTAACCTATCTTCTAAATCCTGATATTTTTCATCAGCAGGGTCAAGTAATGACATCTCTGATTCAACTTCTTTTATAAGAGCCTGCAAACGTGCCTTAGAATACTTAACTCCAATATCATATAATTTCTTTTCGTAATCCTCTTTACTTATTTCGCCTTCCGCATACTGCTTCTTTACAATATTAGCTTCTTCTAATGAAGACGTCTCTTGCCTGTCTACAATCCTATCTGTACTTGCCTCAATCAACCCAATCCTTTCTTGAAGATTTCTCATTATGAGAGAATTTTCCCGTTGCATGTACTTCATGCGTATCGCCACAACATCCTCTCCATTCTTTTCAGCATCCTTTATTTCCGCATCACGCATCATATTATTGAGTTGTATTTGGAGATTAAGCCTTTTGTCTAATTCTTCATTCGAGTTTTCCCCAATGGAAGCTAATCGATTTTCAAGATTTGTCTTTTCTATTTCAAGGAGTTCCTTATCGTACTTGTTGTTTACTTCCGCAATAGCCTTGTTTTTAAGTATTTCAAGGTTTTTCCGAAGTTCTGTCTCTTTTTCGGAATTGCCTTTTATCTCTTTTATTTTGCCTTCATACTCCTTGTTGATTTCAGCTATCTCCCTTTCTCTACCGTCAGCAATCAATTCTATCCGGGATTTGGATAAGTCCTCTGTTATCCTCTTGATGTATTCAGCATATTCTTCCGCTTTTCTTTTTTGCTCTTCATAAGCTTTATCATCCCCCCCTGTATAATCTGTAATTTTTATACTTCTTGATATAGCTATTTGGGCAGAATATACATCACGCAACTCTTTAGTTAATCCTTCATATTCCTTTCTTAAATGGGACACTCTATCAGCAGATTTTATAATTTCCCCTGAAAAAGGGTCTACATAGTCTGTTTCGGCTTCTGCATTTTGTATTTCCATTAGTTTACCCGCTGCTTTCATTGATAAATCCAATGCTTTTGTAGAAAGATTTTCCATTTCTGTCATCTTGGCTTTTGCGGTTGCTGTTGCTATTATAGATTTAGAAAGTTTTATATACTCATCATTTGCTTTTCCCAACAAAATATACTCCTTTGACATATTCTCAAAATAAGAAGGGTATTTTTTTTGCAATTCGGATACCGCTTCATTTCTTTCTTCCATAGACCGAGATGTGTCTTGCGCTGCTTTGTATAGCAATTCCAACTCAGCTCTTTCCTTAACGCTATCAGAAATTCCCTTTCTCCGAGCATCTTCCAATTGTTTATAGGCGCTTGTTGTTTCTTCAAGCGCCTTTTTGCCCTTGAACAAACTTGCGACCCAGCCAATAACCTCATTCCCGTATGCAGACAGAAGTGTGATGCCTATTACCAACGCAGACTGCCAAGAAAACAAGCTCCCCAATAGCTGTTTCCAAACTGGAACAGCTTCTTTACCCTGCGCTTTCAAGGACTTAAACTCTTCACTTGCTCTTTTAAGCTCATCCGCAAACATGGGTAAGTTATTGGAAATAGCAAGGAAAAACTGATTGAAACTCATTGTTAAAGATGGTAGCTCTCGTAATAATTGATGTGTCTGTACGTTCAATCCGTTCCACGAAAATGCATAATTCCCCACGTTCCTCTGATAATTGCCAAATTTGGCGTCAATTTCCTTTAACTTATCGTTTAAAGCGTTGGTCTGAGTTATTAAATTCTTTCCGATATTACTTTCCCGGTCAGCTTCACTTAAGGCCTTATATCGCTTCTGCAATTCGAGCATGGCGGCATTCATTTCATAATAGCTGCCGGAAGCTGAAATAATTGCCGTGGAATGATTTTTTATCAAAGCTGAATATTGTTGATTTTGCGCCATCAGTTCCGTGTGCCTCTGTTTTAATAGCGAAGACTGCCTTATATATTCAGACAAAGTAATTTCCCCGTCTTTATAAGATTTTCCAAGAGCTTTAATATCTGCATCAATCTTTTTCATAGCCTCTTTATTGGCTATGGTATCAGCCGTTAACTTAGTAACTTCGCCATCATACGCTTGTACCGTATCAATAATAGCGGCATAGTTCATATTTGCCGCCTGCAATTGAGTGGATGCCTGGCTTATTATATTACTTGCTGTTTGGGTGCTTTTAGCCGCATTATCCTGTGCCGAAGACATCTGGTTGGATGCGGAAGATAATCCGGCAAGCATATCACTTGCATTCTTGATATTTTTAGCGAACTGTTCAAACAGAAGGTTTAACTTTTGCAAAGATGACATTGAATTTAGTTGCTGGGATACTTGACGTAGCACGGTAAGTTGTTTCGCCTGAATAGATGCCATATTTTCCTGCGTCTTATTCAATTTCTCCAACAGCGAGGTATAATTACGTGCTTTTTGGGAAAGTTCATCAAATGTTTTGGGATTAGTTTTTACTCCTTGCGCCAACTCCTTAGCAAGCTCCACATAAGACCCTTTTGTACTATCAAATTCAAGACGGAGTTCCTTTAATTGTTGTACGGCTTTTTTGTCGACTAAATCGGTAATTATAAATTCGTTTGCCATAAGTCCTAATATTGGGTGTCATGCAACATCACATGATAATGCAAAGATATAAAATTATTTAGAATTTGTCTAAATTACGCTCCTATATTTACAATCTCTTGCAAGTACAAAAACAAGTACCTATATTTGTACTAAACAATAGAAACAAGTAGATTATGAGAACAGCTAACTATTCAGAGCTAAGGAATAACCTTAAGCACTATCTTGACGGTGTGATAAATGACAGTGAGCCGTTGCTGGTACATCGTTCAGGTAGCGAAAGCGTGGTTGTAATATCGCTGGACGAATACAACTCCATTAAGGAGACCGAGTATATAATGAAATCCCCCGCAATGATGGATATTATACGCAAGGGGAAAGAAGAAATCGAGAAGGGAAAAGGGAAGCCTGTAAAAATTGAAGAATTATGGAAATAGTCTTTCTTGAACAGGCTGAAAAAGACCGGGAATATTGGAAAAAGTCGGGAAATAAGGCTATTATGAATAGAATAACAGCCTTGCTTGAAGACATTATAGCTCATCCATATACAGGAATAGGCAAGCCTGAGCCTTTAAAATATGAACTGGCAGGATGCTGGTCTCGAAGAATAAATTCCGAGCATCGTATCATCTATTCAGTCAATGACGAGATAATCACAGTCTACGTACTCTCTATGAGGTATCACTATGGTAAAAAATAAAGCCCTAAACCATCCCGCTTAGGGCTTTTATTCATTTCTCCATAAACTCTTTCAATCTATACAGCCTGTCAATCGCCGGATTGTAAAACGGGTCGGGGAAATGCTGGTTTATATCGTGTATATTCGCCTGTATGTACTTTTGAACATCTAATATATTCTCCGATTCGCTCAACTCTATTTGAGTGGGTAATTGAGCCGTTAAAGCCCAATGAACGATAGCCTTTACACTATCCTCATCGTATGCGTATTTACTTTCTTGTGCCATAATAAGAATATTTTTCAGCAAAGATATATTTTCTCTAAATTAGAACCAAACATATTCAATCAGTTTCCCGTTGAACGTTTCGCCTCTCGGGCAAAAATTGAAAACCCCGTCTTTCTCATAAAGGATATATACTTTCCCCTCCATCTTTGCGGCTTTTCTTGCAAGCGAACGCATCTTAGCTATATCTGCCATTCTCTTTTTGTTTTCACACGCACAGCCCATTATAAACCGAATTTTCTGAAATACTCTGCAATACCTTGCTTTATATACTTTTCTATAAAAACCTTTCTTGCATAAGAACCGACCTTGTAAATTGCCTGACCGTATTTCTTTTCTATATCATTGCTAAAACTTATTCCTACACTTTCAATCCTTAATCCCTTATCTGTTGGTACAGCTGTAATAGAATTGTGAAAATCTCCTGTTATCACAAGATTTGGGGTTCCCTTAGAACTTACCGGAGCATTTATTAATGAAGAATACATAAGCGGGGCTACCCTTTGCTTGAAAGCTGCATAGCCTTTGGCATTCTTGTACCAATGTCCTGCTTCTTTGGTGTTGAAATACGGGTCATTGAGGTAAGTGGGGCGTAATGGCTTATCATTGCCATTAATACCAGACCATAATTGCTCTACGATGTATTGCGAAACTTCCTCTTTATTTTTTACCATAACATCTCGTATCATCGGCTCGAACCCTGTAACAAAACGCCTGATATTTTCTTCTGCTTCAATAATATTCGCCATAACAGATATAATTTAGGGGCGAATAAACGCCCCTAATTGAATGCACAACACAGTTACAATATATAATCATCCTTCTTTTGCTTGGGTGCATTAGAGGATGTTATATCGTCATAGATGGACGAAAGGGTCTTCTCCCTTTCTTCGGGCGGGCGGTCAAGAAAAAATACGTTCTTATGGGCATCTATGAAGTCCCTCTTCTTCATTTTCTTTACCCTGTCTTCATTGAACGTTACACCTTCTACTATCATACCCAAGCCTCGATACCTGTAATTCCGGATTCTTGCAATACAGAGGGAGATGCAAGAGTAATAGAACCTTCTCCAACAGTAGTAATAACTCCGTCAGCATAAGACGCACTTGTTGCACCGTTCAATGCGGTTTCTGCATTTTTTGCCAGCAACTCACCGTAGTACTCCGTAATGTCCAGCTTCCCGAAGTGCTCAATCAATTTATACTTATTTGATTCCGTTGATACCAAATCGACATAAACCAATCCTTTCAATGCATCAACAACATCAAAATCATAGGCTCTCACATCCGCATTTTTGACATATTTCTCGTAATCCTTGAACATGGTTGCAATAGTTAGATTGGCTTCTGTGCCGGAGGAATCCCAATCTTGCCCACCAGGATAAACGCCTGATAAGGGAATACCTGCCAAATCTTCGGTGCCGTCATTCACTCCGTAAACAACATTGTTTTCGTCAACAAAATAAGCATCGAATGCCACATTCTTTGCCGCCATTATGTTTGCCTTCAAACTGGCGTCATAATCCTGCAAAGTCCATACATCATTTTTTGCAGAATAGCCTGTGACTTTTGTAGGGCCGTATCCTGTAGCAGAAGTTTGCGCTTCTCCACCGGAAGGAGCATATTCCACAATTGTTTTAATAGGGAATATTCTTCCGGGACGGTCTGCATGACAAGCCTTCTCAAAGGCTTCTGCTGTTTTCTCTGTAGGTATCTTATGACCGTGAATAGTCAATATGATAGCTTTTATTTTACCGGGGTCAAGCACGCATACGGAGCTACCTGTATTAAAAGTTGCAACACCCGGACATTTTCTATAATCTGTTGCCATAACATTTTACTTCTTTAATGGTTAAATTTACATTCTTCATTTCAATAGCATCAATAAAATCGCTGAAAGGTTTGCCGTCTTCACCTATAACACCAACCCTGCCATATCGGTAATTTTCAATATAGGAGTGTGGAACCACATTATCGTAATGACAAACAATATTTATATCTTTCTTGATTTCGTCCAAGAAAAGGCGATATATAGGTCGCAAGACCTGTTCAAAGGAAGTCTTTTGCCGGTCTTCGTTTGAATATTCTTTCAAAGTGTTCACCATGATAATAAACTCCAATCCAACCTCTGTTTGGGCAGAACTTCTATCTTCCGTAAATGGAGAGTAAAGACATATTATAGGAAACTTCAATTTGCTTGTCTTAGGACTTTTGCCCCATAAAGTTAGTTGATTGCTTATGTAAGCCCAGTCTCCGAATAAAAACGACACATTGCTTCCGTATCTTTTTGATACCTTTTTTACAATGTCCGCAAATATATCATTTACTGATTTCATATCCCCATACAATTTATTTTACGCAGCATACATGGGTTGAAACATATACCGGCATATTCCTTGCCTTGTAAAAGTTGATAAACACGTTTGTTCATATTTACCATATCATTCCATGCCCTAATTTGCAAAACTTGTGGAGAAACAGTATCTCCATCAGCAGAGGTTACCGTTCCTACATTTGTAACACTGTAATTTCCGTCCGCTATATACTTGAAAAATATATAGCAAGCAATAGGGCTGTATTTTTCTGATAAAAGAGCAAACAGTCTATCCCATTTATTATCAACGCTATCGTCTTTTGAATTAAGATAATCGGTAAACGCCTTGCACATATCCTCACCAAGTATAAGAATTAGATATTCCTGTTCATATACAGAAATATATGATTCTATTTTATCCAACTCCGCATCTCTTGTTATAGAGGGAGCGCCAGTGTCAGGATTTATCCCGACACTCAGCAACCCAGTGAAAGATTTGTAGTCAATTATCATACCGTATCTTTTCTTGCAGATTTACGTTTGGTAAACAGCTCCTCGCAACCCAACATTTTGGCGTCGTTAATCAGTTCGTTTGTCGCTTCAATTTTACCTTCCGCATAAAATTTGCTTGCAAGCGCCATACCGACTGACACTTCATCACCGGACTTATATTTCACACCATCTTTGATAAATGTTACTTTATAGCGTTTCGTCAAATTAATTCTATATTCTTTTGCCATTTTTTATCCTCCTACTCCTTGAGTGATACCTTCTATTACAGTAGCAAATGTGTCCTTTACAAACGCTGTTTTATACTGCGATTTGATATAACACATTAATCTCTTCTCTGCGATTACAGTAACAATATTTTTGCGGAAATCGTCATTTTCCCATCCCATAGTAATAGACAATGCCCACAAGTCGCGAATATTCAAATATGAGAAATCTCCCATGATAAAATCACCTTGTTCTATCGCCGTAGTCGTTTCGACACGTAATCCTTGAATAAGCTCATCTCCATAACGGAACGGGCGCAGATACTGCCCATTAGCATCCTTAGCTAACTGCATAGCCGCATAATCCAATGGGTTCATCAATACAAGGTTGGGACGATATGCCATTTCGCTGGTAGATACAATTTGCGAATAAGCTGCCACAAGAGCATCAAACATGTTCGGTCTTTCAACGTAGAAAGTGGAAAGAGAAAATGCCGGCATATCTGAAGCAACTCCTTTTATTTCCCCACTGGAACCATTGCCTGACAAAATACCCTGTTCTTCTTTTATACCAAGTTTGTTTATCATTTCCGTTTCAACTTCATTGACGAAACTTGGGAAGTCGGACAAGGTTTCTTCTGTAAACTTGGCGGCAATTGCAACTTTGGCGGCCGTCGCCGTTTTTTCCGTCAATGTCGCATCCATAAGGGGCTTTAATCCACCCTCAGGAACCCATGCAGCATCCCCATCCTTGCTTGTGTATTCCGCATAAACCAAAGCCCGATTGTTGGTGCTCGATACATTTGCATATTTCCGAATGACAGTCTGCGCTCTCGGATTGACTGATAAATTTGGGTCAACCTCAATCCCGTAATGCGGAGCAAGAGACCCGGAAGTAATAGTCGCGGCATCTTTCTTTTCCAACACAAGATTTAATCCCAACTTATTGCCGGGAGCCGCCTGGCAAGCCGATTTCAAATCGAGGGACATAATACCTTTCTTGTCTGCGGTAATATACTCCTTGAGCTGTTCGTGTAGCTGCTCATAAACGGATTTAATCTTTACCTCTCCGTTTTTACCCACTTCAGTAGAAGCCTTTACACGTAAAATGGCATTCTCCAGTTCATTAACCTTCTCCTCGAAAGTCTTTTTGTCAATGCCGGCAAAATCCTTTTCCTTGATGTCGTTTATGGAATCAGCGGCATCCTTTATGGATTTGCGCAAATCTTCCAGTTTAACTTCATCCGAAAGATAGCCTTTCACTTGTTTTTCAAAAGCTTCTCCCATTTTTTCGTCCAAAGATTCAAAAAACTTTTTGTTTTCTTCAGACAGACCGGATGTGTCCATAAGTTCTAAAAATCCTAATTTCATACCGATTTTAGTTTTAATAAATTACATAATGATTTTTCTTCCGTTTTGCCATTACTGCCGGCTTCCTTCTCTTTGGGTGGAACTGGTATAACACTGTCCGGCCTAAAAGATGCAAGTGACATTGCTTTGGCTATAATTTTTTGCAAACGCAGTTGCTTAGACATACTCATATTTTTACATAACGAGGAAATTTCACTGCTTAAATCCTTATAAGAATTTTCATAGTCTTCAATTGACTTCAACCCCAGATACTCGGTTTCCCCATTGCAACCTATCGACACGATGGAAACCTCATAAAGTTTCACTTCGCCAACAAGGAAGTCATCTCCGGTCTCATTGTAACCGCATTTTTCCCACACATAACTGAACCCTATCGAGAACTGGTTGAGTGTCCCGGATTCCAGCTGTTTTATGGCACGGTCTCCAAGGTCAATCTCATCTATCCGCGCCTCGAAGTAGAGACCCTTATCGTCTTCCCTCAGTTCTGTAATGGCACCGATAGGCTCGCTCATGTCATGCATCCACAACAGCAGTATCTTGTCATTCGCACCGCTCTGCGGCCCACGTTCCTGGATGCTTTTTGCAAAACAACCTTTCAGAAGGACATCGCCCGCCTTGTCCCGGTTACCGAACACCGCCGCATATCCGCTTATCGTCCGGCTTCCGGGGCTATATTGGACATCTTTTGAGTTAATGGAGAATAATTTATATTGCATCCCCATTTTATCTTTGTATTTATTCATCTTTGTTTCCATTCTCTTTGCTGTTATTGATGTTGTTCTCAGAAGATACGCTGCTTGCTGTATTGTTGTCAAAATCTCCCTTGGGATTATCCGGATCAATGTCTATATATCTTGCGATTTCTACACGGGCTTCATCATGCGTTATCAAAGACTTGTCCAATAACCTTTGCATGGCATCGGCCACTTTAACCAATGTATTCGCTTCTGCTTCTTTGTTAGTTTGAAGACATTCAACGTCTGCAAAATCAATCTTAATAAAAACACCCTCTGGGCATATAGCTTTTGAAAGACATTCTGCTATCTTTCGGCTATCTGGAATAATCACATCTTGATAAGCCTTTTTTCCAGCGCTTTCAAGATTATCATATTTGGCATCCGTGAACAGGTTGGCATTTATTCCCATTGCATTGGCAATCTTATCCGTACATCTTTTATCCTCTTCATGAAGCTTTAATTTATCGGCATCAAAATCAAGGGGAAGCCATCCTAATTTATAACGTGTCACCAAAATGGGGTATTCCTTGTTCACCAAGCCGTAATCGCGTTTAAAACTGTCTTTTATCTCCTTTTCATCTTCTGAAGAAAGAGCAACATTACCCATTTGGTCTGTGTAGTCGTTATAGAGTACGCCTTTGGGGCCGCCGTTTACAAGTAATGTATAGCTTGCCGACATGGAAGCTATCCAGTTGGATATAGGCTGCGACAAACTGTCTGAAACTGACTCGAATTTAACATCTGCACTCCTGCCGCTCTCAACAAGGATATTGCTGTCATATACTATTATGTATTCATAATCTTCCAATTCCATCCGCCGTCCGTTGCAGTCAATATATGCGCTCGATACAATATCCTTCAATTCATACTGACGAAACACCTTACCCGTTCCCTCTATATGGAATATTTCAGGGGGAACTATCCACATCGCTTTGGGAACGCTTTTTTCTGTAGCCCTCACAAGAATAATAGGACAATATCCGAAAACTTTAAGGCATATCTCAGCCTGCTTTACAAACGAAGAAAATGTTTGCAACGGATTGGGATTGTGGAGAATATTTCGTATATCAGCATAAGTTCTTTTTTCATTCCCGTCTTTATCAACAACGTAAGGAACACCACGGGACATCATGGAACCGATTTTATCAACTACAGTAAAAAAAGGAGTGCAAGAAATAAGTGCCTCAGCTTTATCTGAATTATTAGTCATGTCATAATATACTTTCCATCTGGAACGAGCACCAAATAAATCAGATAAAAACCAGTAGTTTCCTGCTGCGTCCTTTTCTACCCGATTTACACTGTCATACATCGGAATAGATTTTCTATTTTTCGGCTTCCAAATTTTAGTAAATATGCCCATATACAAAGCAGGAGTGACAGCAAATGAATGCGGCCACTCCCATATATTTAGTGTTTTAGTCCATTTATACGGTTGCGTGCAACTTCACACGCTTGTAGTGACCCTACGGGTGCAAATATACATATTATTTAGACTAATTCCAAATAGCAAACAATCTTTTTTCGATTACTTTTTTAATTTTCTTTTTATCCTATCCGCTATACAGCACAATACATACATTGCTTCATATACGTCCTTGCCATCGTAATCCATTAGATTACGCATAAACAATGACATCTTATTGTCTCTCTTAAATTTAAATCCTCGGACTAATCCTCGAAAAGCTTCAATATAAGCTATTTTCCCTGCATTCTCCTGCCTTGCCCAGACATCTCCTATTTCTGCTCTATAATCGCGTACATAATGAAGCATCGCCTGCGAAACCTCAATATTCACATCTGCACCTGATACAAATGTCTTAACCGCTTCGATAGGAAGCGGCTCTCCTATGTATGCGTCGTCCACATATACCGCCCCATCCACTATGTACGCTTTAGCATGGACGAATCTTCCATTAAGCAGTGGATGTATTTCTACAATCGGAATACCGGAGAGAACCGCCGCACCGTCATCATAACTGTCATATTCAAATTCCCCACGCTTTTCAACAGTTCCGGTAAGAGCATCCGCACCGTCATCATGTGCATTCTTCCCGAACTTCCTGAAAGACTTTATCTCCGCATGAAATTCCGGGAAAAGAGTTTCCCAGCCTTCAGGCATATATGTGAGGTTCATCACTTCGGCAGAGCGGGTGAAAATTCTCACCTCTTTATTTCCGGATTGGTGGAACCATTTTATTTCTGTTTCATCATTTCCAATGATACGTGATTGCTTCTCCACATTTCGGGCAAAGCCACGCCCGCCGTTATTGCTTTCGATATTAGCCACGGTTATTCCGTCCTTGGCAAGCATGGTTGCGACTTTCGGCTCCGTAACTTCCATAGGAGCATCCGTATATAGAACATTTAAAATGAAGTTGCCGATTTCTGTATCTATATAATCTATGGAACATAGCTTGTCGATGCCTGTATCAGCGGTATCGGTGTAGTTCTTCCGGATAGCCCGGTTGGTGTATGGTATTTCCTTATAAGTTTTGAATACGCCATACATAAGTCCCACCATCGGGGTGGGATTTTGCATGTATTGCGTCTCAAAGGTAAAAGGGTTTATTTTATTAAGGTGGTGCAATTCATCCAGCGTATGCTTGAAATCCCATAGAGGTACTTCCTTCCCATCCGCTTCATTCTCTATGGCAGGCAGTGAGAGGACAGTCCATTCGCCGGGTTCTGTCTTCATAAGATAACCGCACAAGTCGTTTTCATGCAGCCGTTGCATGATGATAATAATAGGTGTGTTCCTGCTGTTTACACGGTTACGTATGGTCGTTTCAAACCGCTGGTTGATTTTCTCCCTCTTTACGTCAGATAGAGCGTCTTCCGGTTTGATTGGGTCGTCTATCACAATAGCACCAGCAAATCTTGCCTCTTTTGATATGCTGTCTATTTCCGCCCCTATTTCCTTATCATCTATATCGTCTACCTCTCCGGCACCAAACCCCGTTATCTGCCCGCCTGTTGATACGGCATATACACCACCGCCAGCAGTGGTATTCCATTTCTTTTTACTATCCGTACCTCGCTTTATCTGAACATACGGAAATAGCCGCTGATACTCTTCCGATTTAACGATGTCCCTTATCTCTTCTGAATTATCATGGGCTAAATCGTCAGAGTATGAAAGGTGGATGAATTTGGAAGAAGGGTTGAGCGCCAGCCCGTAAGATATGAAGTTTTTTACAGCCAGTTCCGTCTTCCCATAACGTGGTGCAATATTGATTATCAGCTTTCGGATTTTTCCGGAAATGACATCATCCAGCGCATTGCATATACGTTTGTGATGCCTGCTCACCACAAACCTGCGTCCCGTTTTGCTTTTGAAAAGCAATTTTGTATAGTTAAGGACACCAGACATGCAGAATGCTTGTAGATACCGTACACCATCCATCATAACTTTTCTATCAGTTTTTTTGCTTCCTCAACGCTTATGGGTTTGCTGGTATTCATCTCTATTTCGGTGGGTTCATCAAACCCAAGCATTTTACATATACGCTCAATAGCCTTTATCTTATCATACA
>ENA-OYWQ01000287-OYWQ01000287.1-human-gut-metagenome-genome-assembly--contig:-NODE-287-length-26189-cov-6.630175_pt1 | contig 26189 bp, 18 predicted proteins | sample MGYA00244810_ERZ653396 | MGnify/ENA primary metagenome ERZ653396 (study PRJEB26926, sample SAMN06165045) | human gut metagenome | biome: ENVO:00009003; feature: ENVO:2100002; material: ENVO:00002003... | reverse complement strand
CGGTCTCGTGGGCTCGGAGATGTGTATAAGAGACAGGTAATACAAGTCTCCGCGTTTATGAAGCCAGGGACCTTCTACGTAGCGGGGCAGGTCTATCACCTCGATATCGCCGTCGATTTCGGTAAGGTTAGGCTTCAGCTTGGCAAGGAAACAAGTTCCGTTTCCCCAAGAAAGCCAGGCTTGCCCATTCTCATCTATTAAGGCGGTGGGGTCTATGTCGTTCCACCAGCCGCGCGGACCGTTGGGAGTCATATCGTCGGTAACGAGCGGCTTTCCGATTGCATCGGTGAAAGGCCCTGTGGGGGAATCGCTGACAGCTACGCCGATTGCCTTGCTGTTATAAGGCTCGCCGGCTTGTACGGTAGTATAATAATAGAATTTGCCGTCATGCTCTATCACCTGTGCTGCCCATGCCTCACCTATGCCCCATTTAAAGTCCGTGGGTTTCAGTACGACACCGTGATCGGTCCATGTCTGCATGTCTTTCGTAGAGTAACAGAGCCATTCGGTGATGTTGAATTCCTTACCGCCGTGGGCAGTGTCCTGGCCTTCGTAATATTCGTCGTGCCCTACATACAGATAGAGCGTATCATTGTGTACGAGCGGAGCTGGGTCTGCCGTAAACTTGTCTTTAACAAGTGGATTACCCGTGTTGCGGAAGGTAGGCAACTTGGGTTGTTGTGCGCATCCTGCCAATAGGCAAATGGCACTGAAAATAAAAAGTAAATTCTTTCTCATATGTATTATTTTATTGATAGTATAATCAAACTCTTTGGCATGATATCCGATGCAAAGATAGGCCTGCAACGTACTTGCCGGCTTATATTTTTAGATATTCAGTTTACAGTATTAGGTATAAATCGGAAAAATATAAGCCGTTTTCTATTCCAGTAACCGGTTCACCGCATGAACCAGATAGATATAATCGGGAGCCAGTGGGATAACATACTCATTCTCGCTCCAGTGAAACTGGTAGTCGTCCCGGTTCTCCGGGAAGTCCGGTTTCAGCAGGCGGATACCCGGTACGATACCGCCGGGAATGAACGAGTGGTCGGCACGGTTATTACCATAAGCCACCCTTTTGGGCTGAGCACCTACTCCCGATACGAACGAACGGTTATGGTAAGGGTGGCAACCGTAGATATAGTTTAAATTGCGGAATACCAGTTCCGGGCTGCCCAGTTCGGGGAACAACTTAAGAATCTGGTAATTGATGATACCATTGCGAAGTATCATGGCATTGCCGGCCCAACTGTTCAGGCTAATGCCGATACCGAACGGATTTAGCGTTTCCAGCTTGGTCTGTTGCGCTATATATGCCTCTATCTGCGGTTTCACCTGCTGTTTGAGAGCATCGCCCATGAACGGTGTCAGGCGGACGATGAGTGCAGCGTTCCGGTTAAATTGTTTGGTAAGTTCGGGAAGCAACTCGTCTACCCGTGCTTTGTACATGGCATTGCCGGTGGCACGCCACAACTCGAAGGCAGCGTGGCATTCAGAGGCGGTGAGCTGCTGGAAGCGGTTGAAAGGCGTCGGGGACTCCTCCTCTTTGCCGGCTTTGCGGTTGTGTTCGTCTTTCCATATAAACTCCGCTATCCGCAAAGCCTCGCTGGCGAGCGAAGGGTTGAGAGCAGGCAAAACACGTGCTGAGGCAGCCAGTGCGGCAGCAGTTCCGTAATTGAGGGCAGGTGTACGGTTGGTGAACGCCATGCGGTCGTCTGCGTTGCCCGCAGTACCGTCGGTCTTGGTTACGGCATCGCCCAAGTGGCGGTATTGGTACAGGTGCGATTCGTTGATGCCCGGAATGGCATATCCGATAGCGTTGACCTGTGCGGCGAGCTGCAATACGCCATGCTCTATTTGCTGCAATACGTCAGGCTTGCCGTCGGGCAGGTGTATCTCGGTATAATGTGCCTGCTGGTCGACAGTCGTTTCGTCGTGGGCGGGAGCGAACTCTTCCCAGATATCTGCCAATGACTGCACGGTTTGCTGCTGCGAGGGCGTCTGGATGTCGAAATCGCCGGCATCGAACCAGCCGCCCACATTCAGTCCGGGGATATGCTGTCCGGGTTTGAACCTGTTGTCCGTGCTGGCTCCCTGGCTCCAGCCGTCCCAGTGCGAATAGTTCACCGGTGCTTGGCGGGCATCGTCCAGGTGAGCGGCACCATGCCATACACGGTAAGCTTCACGAACGAACATATGGTCCATTTGTACCGGCATAAAGACATCCAGCGTAGGATACCAGGCACGCTGGTACACATTGGCATCGATTGGGAACGGACCGCTTGCTTGATCGCCGTAAACCAGTTTGTAGATACCCGGTTCCTCTACCTGCGAAAAGTCGAATTGCAGGTAATTATAGCGGGTGTACATACCCCATGTTACTGGTTTGCCTGATAAGGCAGCCGTCAGCGAGCCGTCTGCATTGACCTTGTAAAGCGTGATGTCCGAAAGCGGCTTGTCGTTCTTGTCCAGTTCTATTACGGCCATTTTCTGCTGTGCAGGATGATAACCCACTTGCGAATAACTGATAGTGGGAGTACGCAACCAGCGGGTATCGGTTTCGGCCTGTATAAACCATTCGGTTATCTTGCCGGTTTTGCCTGCCGGCAGCAACGTGCGCACAATGAAAGTACCGTTTTGCTGTTTGTCGCGTCCGTCAAAAAGCATCAGCTTGCTGTCCGGTAGCGTGGTACGGATAGTGATATGTTTCGACGGAGCATCGGGAGCTATCTCGATTACCGTACCGACAGCCATTGGCGTCGGCTCCACAATACCGTTGATAACGGTCATGATGTCGGCAGCCGAGGTGGGGAATAGTCCCGGTTTGCCGTCCATTAAGTAAGAGTGTCCGAAGAATACGGGCGGAAAGAACTCCATGTTTAGTCCGGCCACCCCTACGAGCGAGTCGGGCAGTGCCTTGTCTGTCGATATGCTGAGGTAGAAACCACCGTCGCGTGCTTCTCCGGTCAGCGTATATGCAAATGCATACTGGGGATATTCCAGGCTTACATCGATGCGCTTGGCCACTTTGTCCACGGTACGGTTTATGAATACGGGCAATTTGTCCCACTGTCCCGGGGTAGGGTTAAGGCGGACATCACCGTTGGTAGCGGTGCGCAGTCCGTGATGAATGATTTCGACGGCGCTTATTTTGGAATCGTCGAACATGGCATCGTACTTATTGCTGAAAACAAAATAATTCAGTCCGCGGGTTTCGAAATAACTGGAGTCGTTCAGCATCAGGTCGTTGACTTGGGTGAAGGAAGGAGATCCGTCTTGCCTACAGGAGCAGAACAATGCGAACCCTATGAGCGGTAAGATAACCTTGCCATATAATAGGGAAAAGAGCGAATAGCGTTTTTTCATGAAATGCTGATATTAAAAAGATTTGTACTATGTTATTCGAAACTTATCCAGTCTACTGCTACCGGATGTTCTCCGGTAAGAATGGCTTTCAAACTTTGGACACCTTTGGGCGCATTGCGTACACTTGTGCTTATTTCCGCCCATTGCCCGGTTGGTTTTACGGACAGAACGGCAATTGTCACCCCTTTGTCTCCGATAGTTTGTAAGGTTATCGTGCCTCCTTTTTCTGAACGTACGCGTGCTTTGAGCTGTTTTACGGGTGCAGTGCCGAAGTCGACATTGTTGTACACCGCCCACGTGTCTGTCCTGTGGAATAAAATCTGCCACCCCTGGAATGTGTCTGTCGGGTCCAGGTAGTCTATGGACACTCCGTAAGGACTTATTGCAGAGTAGCGGTCAAGCTGGATTTTGCTGTGTGCATCAGTCATGCCCACTCCACGCAAGGTTGGCTTCACCTTTTTGATAGTACCGTCTGTGTTGAAGAAAAGTGAGTCGATACGTACCGAACGGTTCTTGTCGAAGTTGGGAGAATAATCGTTATGATGATAGAAAAGATACCATTGGCCGTTGTATTCCGTAATGGAGTGGTGATTGGTCCAGCAGCCGACAGGCGATTCGTCCATGATGATTCCTTTGAAAGTGAACGGTCCCATAGGGCTGTCTCCCATGGCATAAGCCAGGTTTTCGGTCTTGTCCTGTACCCAGGGGAAAGTGAAGTAATATTTGCCGTTGCGTTTGAATACATATGGTCCTTCCTTGAAGCCTTCGGGCAGCCCTTGAACCTGTATCGGTTCGGAGGCAAGCTCCTTCATGTTTGGCTTTAGTTTGGCAACCGACATACCGCGTCCCGACCAATAAATATACGCTTCTCCATCGGTATCTACAAGGACGCAAGGGTCGATGCCGGATATGCCTTTTATGGGTTCGGCTTCCGGTGTGAAAGGTCCTTCCGGGTTGTCGGCGGTAGCTACGCCGATGTTGAAGCCGCGCCTGCCCTCACCTTTGGGCGTACTGGGAAAGTAGAAGTAATATTTTTCGTTTTTATATACACACTCGGGAGCCCACATGGAGTAGGAGTCGGGCTGTACCCAGGGAATTTCGTTTTGGGAGAGAATAACTCCCAGGTCAGTCCAGTGGGTCAAGTTGGTCGATGTAAATACATGATAGTCGGCCATGCAGAACCATTCTTTCAGATGTTTTACTGGGCTGGGTATGTCGTGCGAAGGGTAGATATATACCTTACCGTTGAATACCCGTGCCGTGGGGTCGGCAGAAAACTGGTTCCTGATAACCGGGTTTTGTGCTTGAAGCATACCGGTTGTGGCAGCTGCCGTAGCGAGTAGAAGGAAAAGTTTTTTCATAATATTATTTAATTGTTGTACACCACAAATGTAGCGGAAGAACACGCTTTTTTCTTGCACTTTTGGATACGACTTTTATACTTTTAAGTAAAATGTCCGGTAATGAGAGAAATAGCAGGATATAATTGCAGTTTTCTTTCTCTCCATTTGCGATAATGCTTATTTTTCTTTTGGATATGTACGATGCCCTGTTGTTGAATATGATGCTTCCTGAAATCTACATTTTTCTTGTCGTCCGACAAGGGGAAAGTAATGATATACCGTGCGAGAAATTATAAAAAAAGTTCGGGCGGTTCTTATGACCCTTTTCTTTGAGTATCCGGAACAGGTAATATATATTCGGAAAGGTAAGACCCTCGCGAGTCAGGAGGCGGCAGAGGAATAAGCCGGATATAACTCCGGGAGTGTTAAGAAATAGAAAGTATTCGGTAACCTTGTTTGGCATCCGCTGGTAGAGATATGTATTGCCCTGAAAAAGGATTAGCATTTGCAATTCGCTGTCTGATTATACCGCATATAACTGTTTTATGGGTTTGTGGCTACAAACATTACCATAAATTAATACCCCCGTTGCCCTACATATAAGATAAATCCCTATCTTTGTGGCGCTTTTTAACTGAACAAAGATTTCGAATTAATTAAGATACAATAAAAAATGGCACAGGAAGACGTTTTTAAGAAACTCGTATCACACTGCAAGGAATACGGATTCGTGTTCCCTTCCAGCGACATCTATGACGGACTGGGAGCCGTATACGATTACGGTCAGATGGGTGTGGAACTGAAAAATAACATCAAACAATACTGGTGGCAGAGCATGGTGCTGCTGCACGAAAACATCGTAGGCATCGACTCGGCTATCTTTATGCACCCTACAATCTGGAAAGCAAGCGGACACGTGGATGCGTTCAACGACCCCTTGATTGATAACCGCGACTCGAAGAAGCGTTATCGTGCCGATGTATTGATTGAAGACCAGCTCGCCAAGTATGACGACAAGATAAACAAGGAAGTGGCGAAGGCCGCCAAGCGTTTCGGTGAGGCTTTCGACGAAGCACAGTTCCGCAGCACGAACGCCCGCGTACTGGAGCATCAGGCCAAGCGCGACGCTTTGCACGAACGTTTTGCCAAAGCGTTGAACGACAACAATCTTGAAGAACTTCGCCAGATAATCTTGGACGAAGAAATCGTTTGCCCTATCAGCGGTACGAAGAACTGGACGGAAGTCCGCCAGTTCAACCTGATGTTCACTACCGAAATGGGTTCCACTTCGGAAGGTGCGATGAAGGTTTATCTCCGTCCGGAAACGGCTCAGGGTATTTTTGTGAACTATCTGAACGTGCAGAAGACAGGACGTATGAAGATTCCTTTCGGCATCGCACAAATCGGTAAGGCTTTCCGTAACGAAATCGTTGCGCGCCAGTTCATCTTCCGTATGCGCGAGTTCGAGCAGATGGAAATGCAGTTCTTCGTAAAACCGGGCACTGAACTCGACTGGTTCAAGACTTGGAAGGAAACCCGTTTGAAATGGCATAAGGCGCTGGGATTCGGCGACGACCATTACCGCTATCACGACCACGACAAACTGGCCCACTATGCAAATGCCGCTACCGACATCGAGTTCCTGATGCCGTTCGGCTTTAAGGAAGTAGAGGGTATCCATAGCCGCACCAACTTCGATTTGTCCCAGCACGAGAAATTCTCCGGCAAGAACATCAAGTACTTTGACCCGGAAACCAATGAAAGCTATACTCCGTACGTTATCGAAACCTCTATCGGCGTAGACCGTATGTTCCTTAGCATCATGTCGGCTTCTTATTGTGAGGAGCAGTTGGAGAACGGAGAAACCCGCGTGGTGCTGAAATTGCCTGCTGCGCTGGCTCCGGTGAAACTGGCGGTTATGCCGCTGGTGAAGAAGGACGGTCTGCCCGAAAAGGCTCGTGAGATTATCAACGACCTGAAGTTCCACTTCCATTGCCAGTACGACGAGAAAGACAGCATCGGCAAGCGCTACCGCCGTCAGGACGCTATCGGTACGCCATACTGTGTAACCGTAGACCACCAGACGCTGGAAGATAACTGCGTAACGCTGCGCAACCGCGATACGATGCAGCAGGAGCGTGTGGCTATCTCCGAACTGAACAATATCATTGCAGACCGCGTAAGCATTACGTCTTTGCTGAAAACGCTGCAATAAGATAAGATGTATTTTGTTTGTCCCTGCCGTTCAGAGCGTAGCGAAAAAGTTGTGCCCTGAATGCCGGGAGACAAATGCCGAATAATAGTAATCCCGTAATTTATAATCAGATGAAGAGACCGTTCCTTTTGTTTTTACCCTTCTTGCTGTTCATAGCAGGTGCGTTTGTGGCTTGCGAAGAAGTGGAGGAGGCCGGAAAATATGATAACTGGGTACCGCGTAATGAAGCTTTTATTGATTCCATTAAAGGTAAGACCGGCGATAATATCGTGGCTTCGCTTGAAGATGCCGAAAAGATGGAGATTGGCACGTTGTATGCCATATCCGTGCCGACCAGCGGTACCGGGGTCAATGGTACTTTACGTCCTCAGTATGTGTATTGCAAGAAGTTGTGGAAAACAGATAGCGGGGCATACCCGTTGTTCACGGAAAAGGTAAGCGTTTTCTATCGTGGTACTTTCATTACCGGAGAAGAGTTCGATGGCAATTTTGACGGTTTCGGAGCGACAGACCGCGAAATTCCGTTGCCTTTATCAGATCCCTTGTCCGAAAACTCTCCCGAATCCAAATGGCCTACGGCGTTTAATTCTCCTTCCGAATTTGTGGTATCCGAAGTTATTGCAGGCTGGACATGGGCTTTGCAATATATGCGGGTCGGTGAGCGTTGGATGCTGTATATTCCCTGGCAGAGCGGATATGGTGCAAGCGGCAGTTCATCCGGTGATATTCCCGGTTATACGTCATTGACTTTTGATGTATGTTTGGAAGGAATTGCAGACTGATTGATTGGATATAAAAACAGAAAAGGTGGTAAAGTTTGTTCTTTATCACCTTTTTCCGTTTATATGCGTGTCATGTGTCTTTTCTAAATCTTTTTCCTGAGGGCTTTCGCCCATATTTTATAGCCTTCTTCTTTCAGGTGTAATCCGTCTGTTGTCAAATCGGCACGTAATACATTGCTTCCTTTTTCGGTGAATAAAGGGAAGAGATTAATGTACGTCAGGCCCTTTTCTTTGGCAAGTGCTTCCAGTTGTTTGTTGATTTCGGGTATCAGATTTGTCTTGCCTGCCAGTCTTTTATAACGGCCGAAACTTTCGTTGATAGGAAGCAGGCTTTGCAGGTAAAGCCTGGTGTCGGGAGACTCTTTCCGGATGCGCTCTACCGTCATGCGAATCATACCGGCGATGCTGTCGGCTGTCAGGTCGTGCGAAACATCGTTCACACCGATAAGCAGGAATAGTTTGGCAGGTTGTCCTGGCAATATCTGGTGCAGGCGGTCGTACACACCCATTACCTCATCACCGATAATGCCGCGGTTACGTACGTGCTTGTTGCCAAGGCGGGCGGCCCAGTCACCACCGTTTTCCGTCAGGCTGTTGCCCAGCATGACTATATCTTTGCTGCCGATGGCTGGTTCGTCCATGAACTGGAGAAAACGTTTGTAATAATGGTCCGTATATGTGCGCGGAGCGGGATACAGAGAGGATGCCACTGCGTTGGCTACCAGTGAGCGCAGGCGTACCACGCTGTGTCCGTCTTCCGGATGCACGGCGTTAGTCAGCAGGATTACGGACGTGTCATTGTCGGGGTCGATTACGACAGATGTACCGGTGTAGCCCGTATGCCCGTAGGTATTCGGACCGAAGAAATCGCCGGCATTGGATGCGTAGGGGCTACATACATCCCAACCCGGTGAGCGGCCCAGATCTGCTGTAGCACGGGGTACGGTGCGCATGGTCTTTACGCCTTGCGGGCTGAGAATGCGATGTCCGTTCCACTCTCCGCCATTTTGCAGGGCGGCGCAAAGTATGGCAATATCTTCGGCGCAGGAGAATACGCCTGCATTGCCGCTGATGCCGCCGTTGAGAATGCGTGCAAGCGGGTCGTGTACCTGTCCGCAAAGAACCTGCCCGTCGGGTTGTTTCTCTGTCGGTGCAATGTTCTCCGGTAGAGGAACGGTATTTATCCACTTGCCGTTCTTGTCGCGTAGGCAAGGGAGATAATCGGTATGCTTCATACCCAGTACGTCGAAGACGTTTTCACAGGCAAAGTCGCGCAAGGATTGTCCGCTGACGGCCTCTATGATGTGTTGCAGGGTGATGAAGTTTAGGCAACTGTACTGAAAGCCGGTTTGCGGCTTGAAATCGCGTTTGCATCCGGCGATGTACTCCATCAGCCCTGCCGGGTTGGGAGAACCGTATTTCTGTTCCAGCTCCGCAGCCGGAGCATAAGGCGGGAGTCCGGAACTGTGTGTCAGCAAATCGGCTATGCGGATCACCTTTTTGTCTTTTCCGTCTTCGCTCTCCCAGTCCTTGAAGCCGGGGATGTAGCGGCTTACAGGGTCGAGCAGGCGTATTTTTCCGCGTTCTGCCAGAATCATGGTGCATACGGCTGTGGATATGGACTTGCTGCAGGATGCCATATCGAAAACGGTATTTACGGTCATAGGTTCCGTGTCCGGATAAATCCGTTTGTTGCCGTATGCCTTCAGATAGGCCATTTTACCGTTACGTACCACTGCAAGTACGGCGCCGGGAATCTCTTTGCCGGCGATGGCCGTTTCAATGGCTTCATCGGCATACATCAGTTTGCGGGAATCCAGTCCCGCCTGTTCGGGAGCTACCCGCTGCAAAGGCTGTGCGGTGGCTGCCTGCAGACCGAACAGAAGTACAAGGATACTGGTAAGTGTTTTCATATTTTGTTTGCTATAAGTGGATTTTCGGACAGAAGAACCGGGAACATAAACAGTGCGGAAGATGCCGCATGCGGCAAGGCAGAGTCTGTTCTTCCGTTCTTTTGTTCTTCTGTCTGAAAACCGGGTGAGATCTCTGTGTGCTCTGTAGTGAATCTGCCAATTGTCATTCTTTGGCCCGGTAAGCGTCTGCCGCTTTCTTCACCGAGCCGTGCATCAGCAGGAGCGCCTTGGCTTTTCCGTAGTCAAGCCCCAGTTCCTCGACCAGCATACGCGTGCCACGGTCCACCAGTTTCTTGTTGCTGAGCTGCATATTCACCATCTTGTTGCCTTTCACACGACCCAACTGTATCATTACGGAAGTGGTAATCATATTCAGAATCATCTTCTGTCCTGTACCCGACTTCATGCGTGAGCTTCCCGTAACGTATTCAGGTCCTACAATCATCTCGATAGGTACATCGGATTCCGCAGCCATTGGCGAATCGGGATTGCTGGTGATGCAAGCCGTCAGGATGCCATGCTCGCGGGCTTCGTGCAGCGCACCGATAACGTAGGGGGTTGTGCCGGATGCCGCTATGCCGATAACCGTATCCTTGTCCGTAATATTGCGTTCCACCAGCTCTTCCCAGCCGCGTTGCATGTCGTCTTCCGCATTTTCCACGGGATTACGCAGGGCGGTGTCTCCGCCGGCTATCAGGCCGATAATCAAGGTAGGCGGCATGCCGAATGTCGGTGGTATTTCGGAGGCGTCGAGCACGCCGAGGCGGCCGCTTGTGCCGGCACCCATATAGAAAATACGTCCGCCCTGTTTCATGCGGGGTACGATTTGTGTCACTAATTTCTCTATTTGCGGTATTGCCTTTTGTACGGCAAGCGCCACTTTCTGGTCTTCCCTGTTGATGTCTTCCAGTATTTCACGGACAGACTTCTTTTCCAAGTCGTTGTAGAGCGAAGGTTGCTCTGAGATTTTTACAAACATAAGGCTATTTACGAGTTTACGGTTTACTATTTACGATTACTTGTGATATTCTATCAGGCCTTCCATCGGGCTTTTGATGACCGTACCCAGCCGGATACCCATTTCGCTGGCAGCTTCGGCCAATATCGTCTTGTAATAGAAAGCCACGGATCCGATAAAGTGTACCTTGCTTTCACGGTAGTTTTCGTACTGCATCACGTTACGTTTGAGGAATGCCTTGAAGCTGTCCGATACCAGTGTGCGTATGCAGGGTTCGTCCAGGTTCTGTGCAAGGAATGGAGAGAGGCTTGCCAGAAAACGGTTGGGGAACGGCTAGCGGTATACACGGTCGATGATGTCGGCGGGTGTCAGGTTGAACTGCGTGAGGAACTTCTCCTTCAGTTCGGGGGGCATCTGGTTTTTCAGAATATCGCCTACCAACAGCTTGCCCAATACGGCGCCGCTGCCTTCATCTCCGAGGATGAATCCTAGTGGAGATACGTTGGATACAATCTGCTTGCCGTCATAGTAGCATGAGTTGGAGCCTGTACCCATGATGCAGGCAATGCCGGCATCGTGCTGGCAAAGTCCGCGGGCTGCCGCCAGCATATCTGTGTTTACTTCCACCTCTCCCTTTACCCGGAGATGCTTGGTGATGGCACGGTGAACCATGGCTATCTTGTCGGGAAATCCGCATCCCGCACCGTAGAAATATACAGCATCCAATGCATCGGTCGTTAACCGGGGCAACAGTGCTGTCGCAATCTCATTACTGATTTCCTCTTCCGATTGAAAGAAAGGATTGGTTCCTTTCGTAAATATCTGCCGGATGAGTTGTCCGTTCTCTACAACACACCAGTCGGTCTTTGTAGAGCCACTGTCTGCTATTAGAATCATATTATTACTTGTTTTGAGTTTATCCGATTATAGTTTGATATAAATCTTCCGTTTATAGAGTTGGTAGCCGATGCACCAGTTGATGCCGACGAACAGCAACGCATACGCCAGCGAACCGCCGGTTTCGCCGAATACGGGCATTAACAGCACTTTGTACAGAAATCCGTGTATGCTGATGCTACCTTCGCCCCACGGGAAGCAGATGCTGCCGAAGAGAATGCCGAGTACACCGCCCAGCACATACATGAATAAAGGATTGACACCGAACGACTCGAAAAAGAGGCTCCATTTCTTATAGCCTTTCACATCGATAATCCAGATGAGTAGCGCCAGGAAGCTGGAAGCCAATCCGCAGGTAGCCAGTACGAAGGTAGGCGACCATATTTTCTTGTTGATGGGGCATCCGTAACTCAGCAGGAAGCCGGCGAATGTAAGGATGGTACCGGCTAAAAACAGTTTGATAAGATGCGAGTTCAGCATACTTTCACGGCTTTCATCAGCCTTGCCTCCTTCGAGCATCATACGGCCTACGCAGAAACCCAACAGTACATGGGCTATGGCAGGGATGGTGCTTAGTAAGCCCTCCGGGTCGATGCCGTTATCCTTGTACATATGTGCGGGGGTAAGGATGGCACGGTCTACAACAGAAAGGATGTTCGTATCGTTGTAGGCAAATCCATTGCCACAAACCAACAGGATGAAGTAGCCTGTCAGTAGGGTAGCAATGAGATAGGGGATGTTGCGGTGCTTCATGGTCAGCGCAATGATAGCGGTAGCACCGTAGCAGAGGGCCAGACGCTGCATGACACCCAGGATACGGATGCGGTCGAATGTCCATGCGGCTTCCCACAATTGGGCGCCGAAACCGATGCCTTCCGTGGGAGAAGTCCAGTAATAACAGAACCTCGAGAACCAGCCGATACCCATACCAATGAGGAAGATGAGTATGGTACGTTTCAGAATCTTCATGCCGGCGGCACGGCTGAATTCGAAATTATACTTTTTCAGAGAGATGTATGTGGAAATTCCCATGATGAACATGAAGAACGGGAATACAAGGTCGGTGGGGGTAAGACCGTTCCATTCCGCATGACGCAGTGGGGCATAGATATGCGCCCATGTACCGGGGTTGTTAACCATAATCATGCCTGCAATAGTGACACCGCGAAGGATGTCGAGGGCAAGGATGCGCTTGTTTGTTTTTACTGTACTACTCATGATTTTTGTGTGTTAAGTTAGTTGTTGAGTTTAACGGTTGCGGGTTGGGTACATTCATCTACCAGGTAGACTATGGACACATAGGGAATACCGGAGTTGGTTGTCAGCCCGATTTCACAGGTACGGCTGTTGGAATATCCGATGCTTACGCCGGCTGCTTCTATCTGGGGGCGGAGTTTGCGCAGGGCGTATGCGTTCAGTTCGGGATATGTGAAGCCGCGGTCGCCGGCAAAGCCGCAGCAGCCTACTTCTTCGGGTATGATGACTTTGGATGAGCAGAGACGTGCCAAGGCTGTAATCGTGCCGGCAAGCCCCATCTTGCGCATGGAACAGGTGATGTGGACTGCCACAGGGCGGTCGGTAGGGGTGAATACCAGTCTGGTGCGCAGGAATGTATATATGAACTCTGTCGGTTCGTAAAGCTTCATTTTATGGATGGTCTCGCGCATCCGGTGCAGGCACGGGCTTTGGTCGCACAGCACAGGATACCTGCCCTGTTCGCTGGCTTTCCACAAGGCTGCCTCCAGTTCGGCAGATTTGCGGTCGGCAATGTCAAGCATTCCCTTGCTTTCCCAGATTGTGCCGCAGCAAAGCTTTTCCATGTTTTCGGGGAAGATGACTTCGTAACCGCCTTTTTGCAGCAGGGCAATCATTTTGCTCGCCAATGCCTGCTCCACAGGCGATTTCTTTGGCAGTCCCATTGTCTGGTTGATGCAACTGGGGAAATAAACCACTTTCAATTGACCATTAGCCGAACTGTCTTTGTCTGCGTTCTTATTCCGCAGGGTATCGTTGTCAATTGTCAATTGTGAACTTTTAATTGAATAGGCTTTGGGCATTGCCGGCGTCCAAAGGGGGATGCCGAGAACGTTGTGCATGCTTTTGGTGATGCAGCTCATCGCTTTGGTTCCCAATACGGAATGACCGAGGTTGGCAAGTCCCAATACAGGGCGCAGTGCACTTTTTATGCCGGCGAAGTGATTGGCGGCGAAATTGCCGGCCTTATATCCTATGCTGCCTTGCGGCAATTCTTTCTGGCGGATGATGTGTGTCAGGTCACCCGTATTGATTCCCATAGGGCAGGACATGGAACAGAGACCGTCGCCGGCACAGGTCTGGTTGCCGGGATAGCGGTATTGTTTTTCCAGCAGGGCGAGACGTTCGGGGGCTTCGCCGCTTTGTCGAAGTCGGGCTATCTCCCTTTGCAGCACGATGCGCTGTCTTGAGGAGAGGGTGAAGCCGCAGGACAGGCAGTTCACTTCGCAGAAGCCGCATTCGATGCAGCGGTTTACTTTGGCTGCCGGATTTTGGGCATCCAAAGGAATCAGCGGAAGCGGTTTGAAATTTTTGATATGGCATTTCGGGTCGTCATTGAAAATAACGCCCGGATTCAACAGACCTTTCGGGTCGAACAGGTTTTTGACGGCTTTCATCACCTCATAGGCTGCATCTCCCCATTCGTGGCGTACAAAAGGAGCCATGTTTCTGCCCGTACCGTGTTCTGCTTTCAGCGAGCCGTCGTATTTGTCCGCAACCAGTGTCTTGACATCATTCATCAGGTCTTCGTAGCGTTTCACTTCGGCTTCGCTGCTAAAAGACTGATTGAGGATGAAGTGGTAGTTCCCCTCCAGCGCATGTCCGTATATACAAGCATCCTCGTAGCCGTGACGGGCTATGAGTTGCTGCAATTCGGCGGTTGCTTCGGGCAGGTCCTCGATGTGGAAAGCCACATCTTCGATGAGGCACGTTGTTCCCGGTTTCCGCGTCCCGCCCACGGAAGGGAAGATGCCAGAGCGGATGGCCCAGTACTTCGAATACTCTTCGGGCTTGTCGGTGAAGCATACGGGTGTGTAGGTCTGGAAAGCGGAGAGGCATTGTTCTATTGCACGGATGTTCTGCCGAAGTTCTTCCGTGCTGCGGGCTTTGGTCTCGGTCAGCACGGCGGTCAGTCCGGTTTCGTCTCCCGGTTCTACGCCGGGCAGGGTGGATGAACATATTTCGCCCTTATACTTCAGGAATACGGGGTCGCCTACCGATGCCAGAGATTTCCAGTCCAGCAGCTCTGCTCCTTTTACGGTCCACTCACCATTGCCGTCGGTAAGTTTTTTCATGGCTACCACAGCACGGCAAGCTTCTTTTATGGTCTTGAAGTAGAGCATGGCACTTGCCTTGCAAGGGTAGTCATACTCCGTTTTCATAGTCACTTGTGAGAGGAATGCGAGTGTTCCCTCCGAACCCACCATAAGATGGGCAATGATATCGAACGGATCGTCGAAGCGGACAAAAGGGAGCAGGTTCAGACCGGTTACATTCTTTATGGAATATTTGTAGCGGATACGTTCCGCCAGTTTCCCGTCGGCACGCACTTCATCGCGGAGCGTGCAGATGCGCCGGATGAAATCGCGGTGTGTCACTTCGAATGCGGCGCGGCTTACGCTGTCGCCGGTGTCGAGTACCGTTCCGTCAGCCAGTACGATGCGGGCGGAGAGAAGCACCTTGTCGCTGTTGGCATGCGTACCGCAGTTCATGCCCGAAGCGTTGTTCATGACGATACCACCCACCATGGCGCTTTTTACGGAGGCAGGGTCGGGAGCGAATTTCCGTCCGAAAGGGGCCAGCAATTCATTGACCCGTTGTCCGATGATACCGGGCTGCAGGGTGATTTCTTCGTGGTCGGGAGATATGCTGTAGCCTTCCCAATGTTTGCCGGCTACAATAAGTATGGAGTCACTGATGGCTTGTCCGGATAAGCTGGTTCCTGCTGCCCGGAAAGTGACGGGCAGGTTGTGGCTGCCGGCAAGTTTCAGCAGCCGGGAGATTTCCTCTTCTCCTTCCGAACGGATTACGATTTGCGGGATGAGGCGGTAGAAACCTGCATCTGTTCCCCAAGCCAGCCGACGGAGTTCGTCGGTGTAAATCCTTTCCTGCGGAATGAATTGTCTCGCTTCCTGCAGGAAAGCCATGTAGTTACTCTTTTCCATAATGTATAGATCTTTTTACTCCTGTGCTTCTTCCCGCAATCCTTGTCGCAATAACTTGTGAAAGAACTTTATAGGGAAGCACATTCAATATACAACCGAATGATATTCAGTATGCGACTTACCGTTTTTTATATTTGTCAAATTATTTATATAAATAATACTGCTTCGACAGTTTACGGAACTCCTCGACATCTTTGTACCAATAGTCGCGGATGTCTTCCCAACGGTTGCGCTTGCTGAAGCGTTCGCGTATCTGTTTTGAGCCGCTTACCTTGTCGAACATGGCGAAACGGCCTTTATCCGCATGGTCAAATACGGCACGGTCGGGATAGAGCGCGGCTACTTCCTGCATTACGAGGAACTGTATCTCGCTTAGCGGTGCTTTGCCGAAATCCATGATGTGCACTTGCACGCCCTGCAGCAACTCTCCTTTACCTACGGAGTAGAACGGTTTCAGGTACATCGGTCGGAAGACGATACCCGGTACGTTCAGCCCGTTCAGGTTTCTGGCAAGCTTCTCGGCTTCCACCCACGGGGCAGCGAACATCTGGAACGGAATCGTGTAACCTACTCCGATAGACATATAGCCCAACTCTCCCAAAATGCCGCTCACGGGATAGAAAAATGCGGAGTGCGGGTGCGGAATGTGCGGAGAAGAAGGAACCCATTGCAATCCGGTCTGTGTATAGTTCATCTTGCGCTTCCAGCCTTTCATCTTTACAACCTGCAATTTGCATTGCTTGCCGTCTTTCAGCATCTTTTCCCCATTCAGCATGAAAGCCAGCTCACCGCAAGTGAGTCCGTAAAGGTACGGAATTTTAAATTGGCTGACAAAGGAAATGCAGTCATCTTCCGTCAGATTACCCTCTATCTTCAATCCGCCTACGGGATTGGGGCGATCCAGTACGATAAATTCCTTGTTGTTCTCGGCAGCGGCTTCCATGGCAAGTCCCATGGTACTGATGTAGGTGAATGAGCGGCAGCCGATGTCCTGAATGTCGTATACCAGTACGTCAATGTCCTTCAGCATCTCCGGAGTCGCTTTGCGTGTCTTGCCGTAGAGGGAATAGACGGGCAGTCCGGTTGAGGCATCCTTGATGTCCGTTACGTGATCGCCGGCATGTACATCACCGCGTACGCCATGTTCCGGACCGTAGAGTGCCACGAGATTCACGTTCGGTGCTTCGTGCAGAATATCGATGGTGGATTTCATGTGATTATCTACTCCCGTAGGATTGGTAATCAGTCCCACACGTTTACCTTCCAGGCATTTGAAGTTTTGTTCTTTCAGCACTTCGATGCCGGTCTTTATTTTTATTTTCTGTGCGTATGCCACGCAGCAAAGGGTGCAGAGGATACAGAGAACGAGATGTTTTTTCATAATGGGTATCTTTATGGTTCGTTTATCAATCTTTTATTTCTTGCCGTATTCGGGGTCTATCCGCCTGTCGGCAAAGACGGTGACTATCACGGTGGCAATGCAGCATGCGATTACCATCCAGAAGAAGTTGGTATAGCCGATAGCTTCCTGAATGTAACCGGCAAACATGCCCGGAATCATCATGCTCAGCGCCATGAATGCGGTGCAGATGGCATAGTGTGATGTCTTGAACTCGCCTTCGGAGAAATACATCATATAGAGCATATAGGCTGTGAAACCGAAGCCGTAGCCGAACTGTTCGATAGCAATCGCCGTTGATATGGCAAACAGGTTTTCGGGCTGGCAAATGGCCAGGTAGACAAAAGTCAGGCAGGGAAGTGTCATACATGCCGCCATCCACCAGATGGATTTCTTCAATCCGATGCGCGATGCGAATATGCCGCCGAGAATACCGCCCAATGTGAGGAATATCACACCGATAGTGCCGTATACGATGCCTACTTCCGCCGTGGAAAGCCCTAAGCCTCCCGCCTCTTTACCGGCAACGAGGAAAGGCATGCACATCTTGATGAGGAATGCCTCGGGCAGGCGGTAGAGCAGCATGAATACAATGGCAAGCAGTACACCCGGTTTGGTAAAATAGGTGGCGAAAGTGCGTCCGAACTCCTTGAAAATAGCCTTGGCACCGGCTGTTCCCGGGGCCAAGACCGATTTGTCGGAAGACGGTTTGGGTATCATGAAAAGGTGATAAAAACTTACTGCACTGAACATAACGGCCGTAACCAGCATCGTGATAGTCCACGACAGCGGAATGTTGTCGTATTTCAGTTCGATGGCACCGGCAATGGCTACGAGCACTCCTTGTCCGAAGATAGACGCAAGGCGGTAGAAAGTGCTTCGGATACCGACAAACTCAGCCTGCTCGCCCGATTTCAATGCCAGCATATAGAACCCGTCTGCGGCAATATCGTGTGTGGCGGAAGCGAATGCCGTGATGATAAACAGTATCAAGGTTACGGTGAACATACTGATAGGAGTCGTGCCTGCTGCCATGGTTGCTTCGTCCGGATGCGGAATGGTCAGGGTCAGCAGGATGAAAGCTATCGACATAAGAATCTGCATGGAAACTACCCACCATCTTTTGGTTCTGATAATGTCTACAAATGGGCTCCAGAAAGGTTTGATAGTCCATGGCAGATACAGCAGGCTGGTAAATAGCGCCATGTCTCCATTGGGTACACCCATCTTGGCAAACATCAGTACGGAGATGTTGTTCACGATAAAGTAGGGGATACCCTGTGCGAAATATAAGGTAGGGACCCATGTCCAGGGGGATATTTTCTTGATATTGTTCATTCTGTCAATTGTTTTTCTGTTATAGGATTAGTCATATAGTTGGTCGATACTGGCGCCGATGTAGTAATGCAGCAATATCTCATCGTATTTGTATCCTTGTTCTCCCATTACGGCAGCACCTATCTGGCAGAGACCTGCGCCATGTCCCCATCCGGCTCCGGTGAGGATGAAACGCCCGGGGATGCCAGCCTCCGACACTTCTGCGCGGTCTACGACAAAGGCGGAGCTGTAAAGGTGTGAAGGAGAAAGCGTCCGGCGGATTTCCAGTTCTTTCCCGATAGTCAGCGTCTTCTTCGTACCTACGATTTTCAGTTTCCAAAGGCGTCCGGAGGTGCCGCGGGCCACGGGAACAAGGTCGATTATCTGCCCGTAGTCTATGCCGGAGCGTTTCAGTATGAGGGCAGAGAGTTCGTCTTGAGTATATTCTACTTTCCAACGGTAGAAATCGGTGGTTTCCTGGTCGTAATTGTTGAGAACCTGTGACAGGATTTTCTTATCCGTGGTATTGCAGAATGCTTCGGGAGAAGTACGTATCCAGCGGTCGGCTTCGGACTCCTGAGTCAGGTCGGGCAGTTCGGGAGCAGTCTTTTCATTTCCTGTCAGATAATCGCGCTGTTTGGCAAGATAGGGATATTTGATATCTTCCCAGCAATACTGGAACTCTTCGAATGCTCCGCCGCAGCATTTGGAGAAGCGGGCATCGCATATTTTGCCTTCTGAGATAAGTACCTGTCCGCGGGTGGCGGCTATCGCCTGGCGGACTATATCGGTGGAAGCGCGCGTTATCCCCTGATAGCGCTGGCAGTGGTCATCCGCACATACGTCGAAATGGGTATGGGAGTCGCGCTCATACCATTTCAATTGACAGTCGGCAGTTGACAGTTGGCAATTGGCTGCGTTGTCTTGGTTTGCGTTTTTATTCCGTATGGTATCATTACCAACAGGCAGTTGTAATTTGTCAGTTTGCAAACCGGAAAGGTTTGCAAGCAGCCAGCTGCGCGAGATAACTGCATGTGCCTTCAGCAGTTCCAGAGAAGCGGTTGCACTCATCTCGCTGGAGATGACGCTGGTCAGGTAATCCTCCACGCGGATGACATTGATACCAGTCAGCTTGCCGTTTTCTACGATAATCTTTAAAGAACCCTGGAAGCGTTGGTCTTCTTTGCGTTCCCAGTGGAAGTTTATCCCGATAGTCACATCCAGCAACTCGAATGACGCAACGGATTCTTGCAGGGGTTCAAACATTAGTTCGTCATATTGCCTGCCGTTCCAAAGGATCTTACCTTCGTCGTAGGTAACAGTCTGCTTGCCGTTGACTTCCTTGCCGGATACGTGGTAGGGGGCAAGCAGGATAAATTCTATCTGTGGCTCGAATAGGATGCCGACTTCTACTTTGGGTTCTTTCATACTTGTTTATTTAAAGGGATGACGGATATTACAGTTGTTCCTGGATGCGTTTCCGCACCTTTTGAAAATCTGCGGGAGAAAGGCATACTTCACTCAATATCTGTGCGATGTCTTTTGCCGTTATTTTGATGAAATCTTTCTCGACGGGGGTGATGAATACGCCGCCTAAGTCTACGGAGGCAGGACTGCTCAGCAGGTTGGCGTCGCCTTCGGCCGTATAACATGCCGGACGATGCTTGGCACGAGGAAAGACAAATACAATCCATTTGTTGTCTTCGTACATTACAAGGACATTCATCATCGGTTCGTCTTCACCGGGCTGTATGTCCAGTGAGTGATAAACGGTGTCGAACAGCTTAATAGCCGTCTTGCGGTCGGCAGATTCGATGACGAGCGTAGTGCGCGGGGCATCGTTCAGCCACCATAGGGTGGCCTGACCGTAGTCGGCTACTTTGCCTGCTACCTGTCTACGCCAGTCTTGTTCAATAGGCATGAAGCCTTTGTTGCCGGCCTGGAAGTGGGCGTGGTCGGGAGCGGAAGCGCCGCACTTGGGACCATTGTAAAAAATGGTGTAGTCGGTCAGTTGCCGTGCCAGGTCCAGCATATCCCCGAAGCGGGGAGCTATGCGCTGGGCGACATGTGCGGTTTCCGGTACTGTCAGATGACGGGGGAATATGGGAAACGGGTTGACCAATATGTTGTAGTGCCCTTCGAACGGGATGCCTTTTTGCACTGCCGGCAAGTTGGCGGGACAGAGAAAGCATTTACGTTCCTTAATGGACTTTGCATCTACTTTGGCTCCGGAAGATACGATGCGTGCCGGATTGAACTGTACTTTATAAAGGGTGCCGTTTACATTCAGTTCTTTCACCTGCACTTCGGAAAGGGCGGCGTAGTTATTACGCGCCGTTTCCCAGGAAGCAAGCTGCTCGGTTAGAAGATTGTGTATGGTTTGATTCATAGGTCATTTGCCGTTTTTCTTGTTCATAGCAATGCGTGCCTGCAACTCCCACGTGCGGATACGGTCTTTGTAAAGGTTGTGCCCGTTCATCTTGACGATGTCCAATGAGGCATCCGAGTTGTCGTCCCAGCGGCGGCAGTTGTAAACAACGTCATAGACACGGCCTATTTGGTATTGGCGGGAGAAATTCAGTCCAAGGGCATAGTCTTCGCCATAGCTCGTATTGGGCACTTTTACTTCGCGCAGTACCGGAGTATAGAATGCGCGCGGTGCACCCAGACCGTTAATACGGAGGGCATTGTTACGCCCGTTGTCCGGTGTCCACTCCTTGTGATCGATGATGCCCGGAGCAATCATGTTCATGTTGAAGTCCGTCATCATGTAAGTACCTACTACCATGGCGCAGTTCTGTTCGTAGAAAGCACGTACCATAGTGGCCAATGTATTTTCATCGGCATATACATCGTCGCTGTCCAATTGTACGGCAAACTTGCCGCATTTGGGGTGATGTACGCCCATGTTCCAGCAACCGCCGATGCCGAGGTCGTTGCGTTCGGGGATGATATGGATGAGGCGCTCGTCATTCTTAAACTCGTCGATGGCTTCTGTCGTTCCGTCGGTGGAGTGGTTGTCGATGATGATAAGATTGAACTTGAAGTCTGCCTTCTGGTCCAGTACGGAACGGATAGCATCGCGGATGGTGCGTATACGGTTGCGTACGGGGATGATAACGGATGCCTCGTATTCGAAATTTCCGGCAGAGAACTCAATCTGCTTGAACTCCGGTTTCAGGTAGCCACCGATTTCTTTCAGATGTTCCGTGCATGCCGCTTCCATTTCAATCTGACGGTTACGGTTCTTCGGGTCGACGTAATCGAATATCTTTTCGCCGCTCTTACGTGTATCGTTTTCCACTTCACTGTACAGATATTCATTGATATGCACGAGGTCTGCCTTTTGGCTCAGCTTCAGTCGTAAGTCGTAAAGGCCGGCAAAGTTATAATCGCACTTCATGCGGCAGGCTGCCTCTTTTAGCTTTGAAGTATTGAAAAGGAGTACCGAGCCGAAATTGAAATCGTCTCTCAGCGAGCCGAACTGATAGTCGATGACAGGAGCATTCGTCTGCTTGCCGTCGGCTATCTGGTAATGGTCGGCATAGACCATTCCTGCATCCGAATCTTCTGCAATGTGCATCATGCGTTCCAAGGCGAACATACCCAGTTCAAGAGTTGTTTCTTTGGTGTATAGCAATGTATATTCAGCATCGGTTTTTTCGGCAATGGTTTTCATGGCAGTGCTGCTGTAGGGCATGTCTACGGATAAAATCTCACAGCCGGGCAATGGTTCGAGCATAGGGTCTGTCGTTACTAAACGGATGTTGCCGATAAGACCTGTAGCCTGTAATCCTTGTACTGTCTTTTCAGCCTGTTCTTTTCCTGCAAAAGGAATAAAGCAATCAATCTTCTTCATATCTGTAAGGTATTATTTTAAAATTTTCATTTTTTTATTTTAAACTTCAGCATTCCGGTTTCTCCACTTGTAGCGGTAAACAGCACCCGGTTGTTGTCGAGCGGTACCACTGTGCTTATGAGCGAATTGCCTGTTTTGTGTTTCCACAGCACTTTGCCAGTCGCGGCTTCCAGCGCGAAGATAAGTCCTTCTTTGGTACTTCCGAATACGACTCCGTTTTTTTCTACCTGCATGGAAGGAGCATGCTCGTAGCCGAAGCCTACATTGGATGCCCACAGTTTGTGCGGTTGGTTACTTTTGGTGGAGTAACATACGATACTGTCGTTCATGGTCTTGCTGTAAATACGTTCTTTGTCTTCGGACAGTCCTATTGTCTCACGTACCATGGATTGGAAGGTACGCCATACAGTATTGCCCGTTTCTATGTCAATGGCGGTCATGGCACGTTGCGGGTCGGTAATGAATACCTTCCCATCGGCTGCCACCGGCCATACGGCGGCAGGGGAGAAGTGCATGCGCGTCAGTCCGCCTGTCCATTTCCATAATTCCTTGCCGTCTGCTTTATTTAAAGCGTATAAGGTATTGTCCCATGCGCCGAAGATAACTTTATTGTCCGTTACCAAAGGTTTGGTCTCGATGTAGCCTCTTACGCCTGCAAAAGCCCATTTCACCTCTCCGGTACGGATGTTTACGGCACGGAAAGTGTGGTCGCTGGCACCGATATAGGCAATTCCGTTCTCTATTGTCACTGCTCCCAATACAGGTTCGGCAGCTTCTACTGTCCATAACAGATTACCGTTTTGGGCATCCAGACCATATATCTTACAATCGGCGGAACCGAATACGACAATTCCTTCGCTTACGGCAGGTGTTCCGACAATTCTTTTTCCGGATTGGAAACTCCATAGTTTCTTGCCGTTTTTAAGGGCATAGGCAGTGAGGCGTCCCAGATCGTCGCCAACGAATACTTTGTCTTTTTCCACTGCCGGTGAACAGTAGATGCCGGCTCCGGTTTGCACTATCCATTGCTCTTGTACTTGTGCATACTCTTTGTTTACGGAGAAGTCGGGATATTTTTCGGCTTTCCCATTACGGTCATAGTATGAATCCGTCAGCGAGAATGCGGCCCATTGTCTTTTCGGTTCTCCGATGCGTTGTGTATAAACGAGGATGGAATCTTCTGTAATCTCATAAATGCCGTAGCCCGGCTTTTCATCCTTGTCGCGCAGGTTGCTGCGCATCAAGATACCCGGAATGCCGTCATAGCGCAAGTCACGGTTGCGGTGGTAGTGCCCGCCTATAAACAGGCGTATGTTGTATGGTCGCACGGCATCCGTCACTTCATACCAGTTGTCCACATCGCCTTCCGTCATCGGATAGTGGGTAACAAGTATTACAGGTTTGTCCGGCCGGGAATTGCCGGCATTGTACCACTCCATCGTTTCCGTCATCCAGCGGATATCCTGAGGGACGACATGGCCGTATGCCATACGCATCAGCGGGCCTGAATTAAAACCGAGGAACAAAAAGCCTTTGTGTTCGAATTCAAACCGTTCGCCGCCGAATATCTCTCCGAAGGCAGTACAGCCGGAATCGCTCCATTTGGTTTCATGGTTACCCAGTGCTACATAGTATTTCACTTTCAGCAGGTCGAGGCATGATTTTACTTTTTCCATGGTGGTGCGGTCGCCCTCTTCGGCAATGTCTCCTGTCACCAATACGAAATCGATGCTGTCGGTTGCATTAATTTGTGCAATGGAACGCAATAAATCTTCCGTAGGATTGGGGTTGTTCGGACTTAAGTGGATGTCCGTCAGTTGTGCGAAGCGGAACACGGCCTGCTGTGCCTGCACCATAAACGGTAGCAGGCAGGCAAACAGGACGCTGGTGAATAGTCTTCGGTTCATAAATGATGATTGGTTTTATAAATTATTCTTTATTTCTTGGTACTGCTGTTGAAAAATGTCAGAATAGCGTCCATCAGAGATGCTCTTTCTTCTGCCGTACGAAGCGATTCGAAAGGGAATCCTAAGACGCATGTCTTATATTCGCCCTGATAGGCAATTCCGGCACTCAGGTTATTCTCCGAATAGCGCATTATGGTATACGCTTCTTTCGTAGCAGGCTCGATGGCGTCAGGGGACTCCACTGCGTAAGAATCCGAATTAAGCTCATTATGATAAGTATAGTTTCCCGAAAGAGAAGGGAAAGGGGAAGCTACGCACTTCGCTTTACCCATTGTGGCGGCTTGTCCTGTACGCCACTTATATTTCAGAACCTCCGTAGCAAATTTCTTGTCTTCTTCATTGGCGGGAATCAGGCGATTATCCCATAAGTCGGTTCCTACATAGGCGCCTGATATAAAGATATTGCCGCCTTGGCTGCAGTAAGCTGTAATACAGTCTTGCATCGGTTTGCTGAATGTTTTGAACTCCAAAGGCTTTATTCCGCCTCTGCCTATCTTGGTCTGGCACTCTTTGCCGAGAATAAGGTCGGTGTATGTGTAGTCGTTCAGGACAACTTGTCCGTTTTCAACAGCTTCATCACTGCATGAAACGAAGGAGTAACCGGCCTTCAGTATGGCAGCTCCGTGCACTGCCGGGTAGTCGAATGTATTTCCGGCGATAACCTGTGTTTCGTAGTTGCCGTAGCAGTCGCCGAAACCGGATGCGTCATCGTCCATCCAGGGGATGGAACGGCGGAACTCTTTCATCTTTCCGATGTAACTGATGTCTTTGATATAAGGCACTCCATGGTCCAAATCGTCCAGAAAACCTGCAAGTAGCGTGTCGGCAGGTGCAGGGGCTACAAAGTCGGCGGGAGCACTGATGCGGTCGAATCCGTTGATGACCAATACTGCACCTTTGCTGTTGAAAGCCTGTCCTGCCGAAAGAATTTCAGAAGGGAAGCTCTCACCACCCTTGTTGAGGGCGGTTACCTTATAGCTGCATACGATACCGGCGGGAAGAACGGTGCGGTAACTGTTTTTATCCACTACTGTGCCGTTGTCGAAGTCACCGTTGCCGATACGCGTATAAACGATGTACTTCTCGGGAGCGGCTGTCGGTTCCAGCGGGTCGTTTACAGCTTTCCAGCTCAACTCGATTTCATTTTCACCGATCATGCGCAATGTCATGTGGTCTACAGGCAAGGGCTGTACTATATAATCCATACGGTATTGCGAACAGAGAAACTGCAACATTCCTTTGTAGATAGCGCGGCTTACCGTAAATCGGAAGCGCGGGTCGATACCGTAACGCATATCGGCAAAGTTCTGGTGAGAAAGCAACTCAAGTAACATGGTCGGTACGCGTGGAACGCGGGCTTCATAGTATGATTGATTCCATTTGCCGCGGCGGGTCCATCGGGGTTCATACAGTGTGCGGATATCGCGTACGATATTGGATTGAATCAGGTCTGTCAGGTCGTGAGACAAGTAGCGTGATGCCCCATTGGCAAATACTCCGTTGTAGGCATCGGTCTGGTAGATGCCAAGTGTTCCGATGATAGAGTCGTTAAGGGTAGTTCCTGCATCCGAGTGGAAGGCAAACGCCAAGTCTACCGGAATATTCAACCCCTTTTCCGTGGGGTTGGCGGCAGAACCGCCCGCCAGGTAGTTCACCCATATTCCACGGCTTTTATAGTCATCCGTGTAATCATTCTTTCCGTGGCTTTCGGAATATACACTGTCCGGAATACCGGCCCATTGCATCCAGTAACGGGCGGCCTCGCAAAAACGGGGATAACCGCTCTTTTGGTATTCGGTGATATAGGACGGTTGATATGCTGCCGGTATATTCTTTGCTGCATTTGATGTGTTGACGGTTTTGTCGGAGCTTTTCAAATTATCGGTTGCCCCTTCCTCAGAGATACGGCGGGCAATGTTTCCCCTGTCTCTTATACACATCTCCGAGCCCACGAGACCGATCAGTATCTCG
>ENA-OYWQ01000285-OYWQ01000285.1-human-gut-metagenome-genome-assembly--contig:-NODE-285-length-26243-cov-5.092332_pt1 | contig 26243 bp, 16 predicted proteins | sample MGYA00244810_ERZ653396 | MGnify/ENA primary metagenome ERZ653396 (study PRJEB26926, sample SAMN06165045) | human gut metagenome | biome: ENVO:00009003; feature: ENVO:2100002; material: ENVO:00002003... | reverse complement strand
CGGAGATGTGTATAAGAGACAGCGTAGCCTTTCAGCCCCACCAGTTGCATACTTTCCATCGCTTTCTGCTCCCGTTCTCCCTTTTTTACTCCCTGTAGTTCGAGCCCGAAAGCTATATTATGCAAGACAGAACGGTGAGGAAGCAGACCGAAGTTCTGAAAGACCATAGCCAGTTCTTTCCGGCGAATCTGCAACAGTTCCTTATCCGACACTTTGGCTATGTCTGTTCCATTGATAATCACTTCTCCGGAAGTAGGGCGTATCAAACGGTTGATGCAGCGGAGTAAAGTGGACTTTCCACTACCGGACAGCCCCATAATGACGAATATTTCGCCTTCATTAATGGAAAGATTCGCATCTTTCACCGCAACTGTACATCCGGTCGCTTTCAATATTTCACTTTTTGTTTTACCTTCTTTCAACATCTTCAAAGCCTTCTGCTTCTCATTGCCAAAAACCAGATAGAGATCTTTAATTTCTATTTTACTCATACAATAAAATGGTTTAGGTTATTAAAATAATATACACAGCAAGACAAGAACAAACGATAACAGGAATCTTTCTTTATATCGTATAAAGTTCTGATTTAAATAAGGGACAAATAACAATGAATCCCGAAATAATTAATAAAATGATTATTGACAGACTGAGTAATTAAAAAAGGAATAGAATTTGATAAGATAATCCTTTCAACGAATAGCAAAAAATAGCATTTTTATGTATAAAAACAGCCTGTTCCAGTATCTTGCTGGCACAAAGATACAAAAAACGGATTAAACATACAAATTATATTCAAAATCCGGGGCATACAGAGGGCTTTATTTGTAATGATATGGAAAGTTTCCGGGTAATATTCCCCTATCACTCAGCAAAATAGAACAAACCGGCAGATAAATATAAAATAAGTTTGAATATTTCACTTAAACACCGTATATTTGGCGTCAATAACTAAACTAGATTTATATGTTCAACAGGGCTATTACAATTTTCCTGGGGAAGGATAATTGTCATTACACAACAAAAGAAAAACAAACAGGTACTGCCACACTAGACGACAAAAGCCAAGTACAGTTCCTTAGTAAAAAGAACCCCAAAATGCCGTTTTTCTATAGCCGGCGGAATCTCTACATGATAGGTTTCCTGCTCGCTTTTATAGTGACTCTGCTCGAATTTATACGAGGACGGCATCAAAACTTTATGGTCTTCTCGGACGCTACTCAATTCTTCTGGCAAGGCATCAGCCCATACACAACTGAATTTGTAGAAGCTCACGGACGCTACTTCCTTTATTCTCCAGTTTTCACGGTATTGTTCGCTCCGTTTGCGTATCTGCCTGCATGGCTGGGACCTTTCGCGTGGAATCTATTCAATTATTCGCTGTTCTTTATGGCGATCTTCACGCTGCCCCAACAATTCACCCAGCAGCAGAAATGCCGTATGTTCCTTTTTCTGTTACTGATTTTAGGACAAAGTTTACTTTCATTTCAGTATAACATAACGGTAGCCTATTTATTCTTATTCGCCTATACGTTATTGGAAAAAGACCGTGGATTTCTGGCTGTTCTGTTAATCATGATTTCGGGATGTACCAAAGTATATGGAATTTTCGAACTGGCATTGTTGCTGTGCTATCCTCACGTATGGCGTAACTTTGGCTATGCCGTTACAATGGGCATTGTATTGCTTGCATTACCGTTAATCAAAATAGCTCCTGCAGATTTGCTCCCCTATTATGAAGAATGGTGCCATAGTCTTGCTGTTCATCAGTCCGCCGGAGCTTATGATTCATTTTTCTATGCCCGCCCCATTGCAGCATGGACATTGCCACACTTCCGTGCACTTCAGATAGGAATGCTCGGCTTGCTGACTCTGCTCTTTTTGGGGAATTTCCGCAAATGGTCGTCTTTTGCCTTCCGTGCCCAGGCTTTGGGCATTCTCATGGGCTGGGTAGTATTACTGAGTGACTCCGCCGAGAAACATACCTATATTATCGCATTGGCAGGTTTCATGCTTTGGTATTGGAGCAGGCCAACACGTACCGCAACAGACAAGATTCTATTTTGGTGCTGTTTTGTGCTGTTATGTATCGTTCCTATCGACATATTCGTCCCTGTACCCATCAGAGATTTCATTACCAGGACCTTATGGCTTCATGTATGGGTTTTCTTTATTGTATGGATACGGATGATATGGCTTACCTTCCTTGCATCCTTCATTCATCCACGTGCCACAAATGTTCTTTCAGATTAACGCATCCGTTAGCTTTGAAAGAAACTTCTTCTGCCAGCAAGAGTTGTTTTTGTTCCACCCAACCGGACACCAGCCTTCCGGTGGAATTTACAACTCTATGGCAGGGAATGGATAATTCATCCGGCACTTCTTTCAATGCACGTCCCACCATCCGCGAGCATTGGGGTGCCCCCAACAGCAAAGCAATACCTCCATAAGTAGATACTTTTCCCACAGGTATCTGGGATACGACTTCGTACACTTCCTTCCGAAAGGATTCAGAAAAGCTCTCTTTATCTACTTTATAATCTTTCATATATCCCTCTTTACGATCACAATGAAATCATCCTTTCCTTTTCAGGAAATCTGTCGGGCTCTCTCCAAACTGCTCTTTATAGCACTTGGCGAAATAAGAAGGTGAACTGAAACCGACTTCATAACCAATCTCCGCTACGGTCATGTCCGAAGAAGCAAGCAAAGAAGCTGCCTTCTTCAAACGGGCGATACGGAGCAATTCATTCGGAGAGTAGTTAGTCAATGATTTAATCTTGCGGTAAAGCTGCACACGGCTTAGTCCCATGTCTTTGCCCAAGTCCTCCACATTCAAACCGGAGTCTCCCATTTTCTCTTCAATCAATGACTTGAATCTTTCTACAAAATCCTTGTCCATATCGCAGACATCTTCTTTTGCCAATGTCTGCCCGTCACCAAAGAACTGTTTCAGACGACGGTGAGAATCAATCAGATTGCGGACACGTGCCAGCAACAGCTGTGAACTGAACGGCTTTGAAATATAAGAATCCGCACCACCGTCATATCCCTGAATACGCTGTTCGTCCAGTGAACACGCTGTCAGCAGAATAACCGGAATATGACAGGTCTGTAACTCACTTTTCAGCCGGCGGCAACATTCAATGCCATCAATGCCCGGCATCATCACATCAGAAATGATCAGGTCCGGAACATACTTCATAGCCTTACGGATTCCTTCGGAGCCGTCTGCCGCTTCAATCACCGTATAATCTGTATGCAACAACGTATGGACATACGAACGGATATCCTCATTATCATCAATAATCAGTACGGACGGTTTGGAAGAGTCATATCCTTTTTCCAGTTCTTCCTCTTCCGCCAATAGAACATCTGTTGTACGGGAATCCGCAGAAACAAGGGTGGTATCCAGTTCGGCAGCAACAGCCTCACAAGACTGTACAGGCAGTTCAACGGTAAAGACCGTGCCCTGTTTCTCATCGCTCTCTACGGAGATCATACCACCGTGCATTTCTACGAAGGCTTTTACCAATGCCAGTCCGATTCCCGAACCGGTATGGTGCATATCGATCTTATAGAAACGGTCGAATACATTGCGAATATGTTCGGCAGAAATCATGGAACCGGTATTTGCCACCGTGAAACGTATCCATCGCTTGTCCTCTTTACTAAGGGAAGACAGACGGACGGCTATTTTCCCGTTTTCCGGTGTAAACTTAAAGGCATTGGACAGAAGATTGAAATAAATACGTTCCAGCTTCTCCATGTCTGCCAGTGTATGATAATCCGTATCCGGCATACTATCAAAAGAAAAATGGATATGCTTCTTACGGGCTGCCGCCTGAAAAGACTCATTCCATCCTTCGAAAGAAGAAAGGACATCCACCGTAACCGGAGTATATTCCATCTTGCCGTTTTCATATTTACGGAAATCCAGAATCTGATTGACCAGGCGCAAAAGGATATTCACATTTCGCTGAATCAGCATGAGCATCCGGTGCTGATCTCCACTCAATGTCTTGTCCGCCAATAAATGTTCTACCGGGTCGGCAACCAATGTCAACGGAGTACGGAAGTCGTGAGAAATATTGGTGAAAAAGACCAGCTTGGCATGGGTAGCTTCTTCCAGTTGATGAGAGAGCTGTATCAATTGGTCACGCTGTTCTTCCAGTTTGTCACGCTGCTCTTCCAATTGCTGCTTCTGCTTAAAAAGCTCTTTATTCAAGCGATTCTTAGAGCGGAGTGATTTATAAACGACCAATAATAAACCGGCTACCAATAAAAGGATAATCAGACTGCCGTATAAAACGACCTGTTGTGTAGCTACCTGAGAGAGATAGCCACCGATACGTCCGTTGAGCGTTTCAATCTTTTTGTCGAGTTCGGAAATGTGTGTGGTCTGCAACTGCATGACGTGTGCGTTGGTACGGTCCACAACAGCGGTATTCATCACTGTTTCTTTGGGATAGGGTTTCTTCTCCAGAATGTCCATAGCCAGTTGCAGTACCTTATCGCCATTGGTCGGATAGATAAAGGTGGCATCCAGCACACTGTCCAGAACCAGTTCCAGTCCGTTTCCCTTACCCGGCAAGGCATCTATGCCGACAAAAATCATTTCCTTCTCCCGCCCTGCCATCTTTGCTGCCTGATAGGCACCCGGAGCGATACGGTCATTATGGGCATACACAGCATCAATCTTAGGATGCCTCCGAAGCATACTATCCATTTCTATCTCTGCCGGACCACGTTCCCACGCAGCATCCGCTTTATCAATCAGCTTTATATCCGGGAATTTACTGATGGCAGCCATAAATCCCTGATGCCGTTCCATTGCAGGAGTCGAACCGCTCAATCCTGTCAGTTCTACTATATTTCCCTTCCCTTTCAGACTGGAGGCAATATAGTTTCCTACCGAACGACCGATTTCATAATTATCGGCTCCGATATAGGCAGTATATTTATCCGAAAGAATCTTCCGGTCTACAAGAATAACGGGGATGCCTTTCTGATAAGCTTCTTCTACAATCGGAGTCATAGGAGCAGCTTCGTTAGCGGAAATAATCAGCAGATCGACTCCTTCGTCCATAAAATAATGGACATCTTCCGCCTGCTTACTGTTATCATCCCCTGCCGAACGGATTTCCACCGAAACACCATTATAAAACATCGCTTCCCGAAGAATCTCATCATTCATCTTATGTCGCCATGAATCATCGCTGCATTGAGCCACCCCAATACGAAAACGGGGTGTATCCTGCCGGCAAGCCGTCATCCCGATTAAACCAAACAGCACCAGCATCCACTTCAGATATCTCATCGTCTTCATCCATCTCATCATTTCATAGTTCTTTCTGTAATCCAATTAAGAACAAAAATAAGAAATAATACTGTAAAGTTCTCTAACTTCAGCTATTTATTATTCTAAAAAGAAGGAAAGCAGTCCTCTTTCAGACCATCGGAAAGTATTAACAAAAGTATAAAGCGTAAAACAAACACTTAATCAATATTATAAAACATAGCGTTTTACTTGGATAATTTGCAGATTTCACAGAAGTCCGTATCTTTGCACTGTGTTTTTCATAGTATTAGATTTAAGGTTAACAAAGGTTGGAGCAAGGCGTTGCTCCTTTTTTATGCCCTGACCTTTCATCTACCGGTTAGTTTTCATCCCATTCCTTTTCCAGTTTACCATCAATAGTGTAGCGTTTCCATCGTCCTACACGGCGACCATTCTTATATTCCCCACATTCACGAAGCTGGTCATTCTTTACATAACGAGCTTCGAACGGTCCGTTCTGCCTTCCGTTCACATAGGTAGAAGTTTCCCAATAATCAAAGCGGTTGCTCACTATCAGCCGTCGTTCCTTGCCATGCAATCTGCCGGCCTGATAGGTAGCTTCATATCTCAATTCACCATTTTCCAAATTATATTCACGGTATAAACCGTCTTTACGATCGTTCTTCATATAATATTCTTTCTGCCTTACCCCACTTCCGTTGGCAAATGAGACATGGAGTCCATCTTCTTTTCCATCCAGATAGGTTTCAATCATCAGCGTATCTCCGCTTTCAGCAAAAGTAGTCCACCGACCATTCTTCTTTCCATTCTTATAACTACCCAGTATACGTGGCGAGCCAAACGTAAACACGGACGAATATTCACCGTCCTGCAAACCTTCTTCATTGAAATAAACGGTCTCATACAAATCATATGTACCTTTCAGAAAAGTATACTGTTTGCCTACCTGCTTCCCGTCCTTGTAATTATGCTCTTTCCGCAAAGTACCGTCAGATTCGTACGACAGTTGCTTCCCGTGCTCTTTCCCCATCCGGAAGTTTCTTTCACTTTCCACTTTTCCGGTAGTAAAGTAACTTTTGCTCGTACCGTCCAGCTTACCTTCCTTATAGGACTTTTCTTCTTTCAGCTTACCGTCAAACTTGGAGTTAATCTTGAAGAGGCCATCCTTCCGCCCTTCTTTATAACTTCCTTCCGTTATTAATATATTGTCCACATATTCTTTGTATCCGCCATCATAAAAACCATCTTTAAAAGATGCCAGCACATAGGCGGAATGATAACCATCTATGATGCGATGTTCGCCATTCAATGCTTTTTCCGTTTTCAGTTCCTGAAACAACAGTCTGCCATCGCCTACATTAACAACAGATACCTGATCGATCTTATATTCCTTTTGCGCAAACAAAGGAAGAGCAAGATATAAAAACAAAAATACGTTCCAGCTTTTTGATCTGAGGAAGTTCGAAATGTGTTTCATAAAGTAGTTTTCTCTTTTTGATTTATTATTTAAAAACCTGCCGCAAAGATAGGCAATCGGCTTATAAAACAAGGCAAGGAAGAGGGGGACAATTAGAAAAAAGAACATCTGTTATTATCATTCTAATAATTAACAGATTAAGTAGTAAATCAAAACACAGGGAAGGGGGACATTTACTGAAATAAGAAACAGAAAAGAAGATGTGTCAAAAGCAACTAAATTCCCCTCCTTCAGGAAGGAGGAGAGTTTAGTTGCTTTTGACACACCTTCTTTTTGAATTTAAAGAGATTCTACAACAATCTGTCTTTCAGAATAACCGGAAGTTCGGGCATTGCACCGCTCTGCGTACAAACATAAGCGGAAACTTCGACAGCCAGCTTATGAGCTTCGGGAACAGACTTGCCATTCAGAATGGAAGCACAGAAAGCGGCAGTAAAGGAATCCCCCGCTCCTACCGTATCGGCTACCGGAACCTTCGGCGTTTCCTGAAAAGAAACGACTCCCGGAGTAAACACATAACTACCATTGATACCGCAAGTAAGAATCAACATTTTCAGATTGTACTTGGCCAACAGAATCCAGCACTTATCCTGTAAGTCGATGCCCGGATAACCGAACATACGGCTGATTGTCACCAGTTCTTCATCGTTTATCTTCAGAATGTTGCAGCGTTTGAAAGACTCGCGCAATACTTCTTTCGTGTAGAAGTCCTGACGGAGGTTGATGTCGAATATCTTCAGCTGTCCGTCTATATCGGGCATTGTATCGAGGAATCGGTTAATTGTAGCACGGCTCACTTCATTGCGTTGAGCCAACGAACCGAAACAAACGGCGCGCGTATTCAAAGCCAGCCGCTTCAGTTCGTCCGTGAAAGGAATGTTATCCCATGCCACTCCTTCTTTGATTTCGTAGCAAGGCACCCCTTCGTCATCCAGTGTCACCTGCACCGTACCGGTAGGATAATCCACCCGCTCAATCTGATTTTTGAGTTGCTTTTCTTTGAATACTTCCATGATTTCATCTCCCAGTTCGTCATTGCCCACCGCACTTACTACACGGCTGTCGAAACCAAACTGTGAAACATGATAAGCGAAATTAGCCGGAGCACCGCCTATCTTCTTTCCTTCGGGCAATACATCCCATAATGCTTCGCCCATTCCTACAATTATATTATTCATGATCTACAGATTTAATTGTTTTCCAAATATAAAATTATTTTTTGATACGGAAGGTATAGAACAGCAAGTAAAGTACACCGACTGTCATCACAGCAATCGCACCATTCTGCCCCATAGAAGTATCCGAAGCAACTCCCATAGCCAACGGGAAAACGGTTCCTCCGAAGAGTCCCATAATCATCAGACCGGAAACTTCGTTTTTCTTTCCCGGCAGATAAAGCAATGCCTGCGAGAAAATAACAGAGAACACATTCGAGTTACCAAAACCGATCAGAGCGATACAAGCGTAAATCACCGCCTTATCATGGAAGATGAACAACCCTACCATAGCAGCCAGCATCATAACAACACTGATACCGAAGAAAGATTTCGGAGACATCTGACGCAGGATGAATGATCCCAGAAAACAGCCTGCCGTACGGAAGATAAAATAGAGGCTGGTTGCAAAAGCAGCATCATCCAGTGTCATGCCGATGCGTTCCATCAGAATCTTAGGTGCAGTAGTGTTTGTACCAACGTCGATACCTACGTGACACATGATTCCGATAAAGCAAAGCAGGATAAACGGTTTGCCGAGCAATGCCAGGCACTGTCCGAAAGTGGAAGGTTTGCCTTCTTCCTTCTCTTCTTCAATCTGTGTCGCGTTGAGCAACAGAATGGCAAGGATGGCTATTACCATATAAATAGGGAATAATACACGCCATCCCAGATCGAAAGAAGGAATCGCCTGCGTTGCCCCCCACATGGCAATGTACGGTGCAAGGAAAGAAGCGATCGCTTTCACGAATTGTCCGAAGGTGAGGCTGCTTGCCAGACGGTCACCACGAACGATGTTGGAAAGAAGCGGGTTCAGTGAAGTCTGCATCAGTGCGTTTCCAATACCTAACAGGGAAAAAGAAATCAGCATCAGTGCGTAACTGTCCCCGAAGACAGGCAACAGTAAAGAAGCAAAAGTCACGATCAAACTGAGTAACACGGTTTTCTTCTGACCGATACGGCTCATCAGCATACCTGTCGGTACGGAGAAAATCAGAAACCAGAAAAACACCAATGAAGGGAAGATGTTTGCTTGTGAGTCTGTCAGACCCAGGTCTGCTTTTACATAATTGGAGGCAATGCCCACCAGATCAACGAATCCCATGGCGAAGAAACAAAGCATCACCGGGACTAGCTTGGAGAGAGAAGCGTTTTTAGTATTTTCCATTGTTTTATCTATTATAATTTCGTATATTAGCACAGTAATTATTTTTCTTTCCTATTGATCCTTTTTCTTTTAGCCTCCTATTTTCTTTGCTTATCACGGCTGTGAACAGACCGTATCACAAGGGTGATAAGGCCTTATCACAGTAATGAACAGATCGTATCACGTAGGTGAAACGCTATCTATCTCCCATACATAAGGAGAACATAAAGGCATGTTAACGCAAGGATAAAGGTATGTTAGCGTGAATTAAAAAGAGCGCAGGGAGAAGAAAGTCGTTTTTTATTTCTTCAGTTTGTAAACCACGAATGAATCTACTTTATAGGCACCGCCTTTGCTGTAGAAGCTGATATGATTGTAAGGTTCCGAAGGGAATACCTGATTGGTCATAGCGAAGCGTCCACCGTCACCGAAAGCCTCTACACTTGATCTGTCTACAAACAGGCGGAGTTTCATTTCATCCTTATCCCCTTCAATCGCAGTCCAAGTCAGCATCGGGAAGTTTTCGTTGAAACTTACCTCGCCACTCTTGCGACGGTCCATCGAGAATTTCTTCTCTTTCATATCGTACTGCATGTCTACTTCTTCGCCCTTGTCATTGTAGAGACGGAAACCGATGATTTCTGCCTGCTGATTCTTGAGGGACAGTTCTATTTCGTAAGCACCTTCATTGTTCGGAATCAAATCTTTCACGATACGTGTTCCGTTAACCTTGAATGAGCGCTTTTTGGAAACACCACGCAGTTTCAGTAATTCGGGAGAAGGAGCGGATTGAAGATAAATCCCACCGTCGATGGCAAAGAGACTCAAATCACGAGGAACGGAGTTCGGACTACGATATTGAGAAGTTGGCACGTCATTTGCATATTGCCAGTTGCTCATCCATGCAATGGCGATACGGCGGTTGTCGGGGGCATCGCTCCAAGTAACTGTAGCATAATGGTCTTTTCCCCAGTCCATCCATTTCGTGACATTCGGCTGATTGTCACAACTAAATTTCTTGCCGTCGAAGCTACCGATAAAGTATTGAGTAGCGGAGTCACCGAAAGGACCGTCACCGAGGCTACAAAGCAATACCCATTTCTTTTCGTTGGTGCCCTCTACCGGAAGTTCGAATAAGTCGGGGCATTCCCATACGTTGCCATGAGCACCGTATCCTTCGCCGAAGCTACTTTCAAATGCCCAGTCTTTCAGATTGGGAGAAGAGAAAATCTGCATTTCCTGTCCCACTGCGAGCACCATGATCCAGCGTTTGGTTGCTTCGTACCAAAAGACTTTCGGATCGCGGAAATCGCGTGCTTCGGATACAAGTACAGGGTTGTTTTCGTATTTGGTGAAAGTGCGTCCGTTGTCAGTGCTGTAAGCGATGCTTTGTACCTGACGGTCGCTGTTTTGTGTATAGATGGCGATGATTGCGCCTGCTCCGAAGCCGGCTGTATTGTTATGGTCTACCACGGCAGAGCCGCTGAAGATAGTACCGAGCGCATCCGGTGCTATCGCAACGGGGCGGTGTTCCCAGTTTACGAGGTCTTTGCTGATAGCGTGTCCCCAGTTCATGTTTCCCCATTTGGAGCCATAAGGGTTGTACTGGTAAAAAAGATGGTATTCACCGTCTTTATAAACCATTCCGTTCGGGTCGTTCATCCATCCGTAGAGGGGAGAGAAGTGATAAGTCGGACGAAATTTTTCACGGTTGGTCGTATCGAAGGTGTCGGAAAGTTTCATTTCCTTGCAGCAAGCGGTATTATCCGGCGAAAGATTGACACGGATCGGGTCATTGGAGTTCATCTTAAACTTGAAAGAAACCGTTTTGCCGGGAAAGTCGGAAAGGTCTACCGGAACAAAGTAATCTACTTTATGTATGGCGAGACGCACGTCGAAGTTTTTCACCTCTTTATTATTAACGATCATGCTGATACGTACATCAGGAGACGCATCCTCTACGGGCAGAAGCAGGTACTTCTGAGAAGTATTGACACGTACAAGGCAATGACCTTCTCCCAGATTCTTAATCAGCAAAGGAGAATCCGCCGCTCGGGTTGAAACAGAAATAGTCATGAGAATAAAACAAATCAGAAAGGTCTGAAGTTGTTTGACAGGCAAAAATACATTCATGTTCTATGGTATTAAGGTTGTTATACTTTTGATAGTTGTTACAGTGCAAAGATAGGCGCTTCCAAGGTTAGCGCCTATCACTTTTGTTTCAAACGCTGTAAAAGATGTTACTTGCCGGTGTAGTTTTCATCAATAAGTGCTTACCTGAATGTCTGAGACAGTTATTTCACCTTTATAACAGCAGAGTGACCACGGGTTCTTCTGCATCTGGTAGATGCGGTTGGTGAAAGATAACTGGTCGTTGATATAAGTCACACATACCGACTGATCACTGTAAATCGTCACACGATATTCATTATCTGCCGGAATATTGAATTTATTATCGAATAAGTATTTGGCATCATCACCGTCTTTCTCAAAATTCGCTTTGCCTTCATCGGCATTGACATGGATGCTATACCAGGAAGCAGAATCTGTTCCACGTACAAAAGAGATTCCGAAACGGTCCGTATTCGAAGCGGTCTTTACGGTGAAAGAAATCTTGTTATGTACTTTCAGACGGTTGAAGATGACGGAGGCACCTTCGCCCAAAGTATAGGTTTTACCGCTTTCGGTCACGTTACCAACTTTTGCCATTACTTTCACTTCTTGTACGGAAGTGTATTTACGGTCGATTGCATCGGGTACTCCGAGGGTTAAAGTACCGTCTTCGTGTTGAATCAGACGTTGTGCCACCAGATTGCCCGCCCATTCGGGTTCTACATCACCTACATTTCCATTATCATTTCCGGCACGTGTGGGACACCAGCCCCATATATAGCGGTTTGTTCCGTCGGAAGCGGTCTTTCCGGCATAGAATGCACGGCTGTCCAGCATTCCTTCACGATTGTCCGGCCATATTCCGGCATCATTGGCGGTGGTTGCTTTCAATTCTTCCAGCGTTCTGCCTTTGAAATATTGTACTTTACGCATGAAGGAAGCCTGTTCCGAATAAATCAGATACCACCAGTCCCCCATCTTGAAAACATCCGGACATTCGTAGAAACGATCCCACATCATGGTCATAAAGGTTCCGGCAGATTCCCACTCTTTCAGGTCGGCAGAGGTAAATTCAACGATATGCCCTTTTCCGTTCTTGCGGGTAGCGATCAGCATGTGGTACACACCGTCTTCGGTCTGGAACAGGAACGGGTCACGGAAGTCATTCTTGTCATAGCCGTATGTATCTCCTTTCAGGTAGAAGGTTCGGTTCTTGGTCCATGTCTTGAAGTCGGGAGAAGTAGCTACCATCACTACCTGCGCATTCTGGTCGGAAGAAGGTTTGAACTTATTGCCGGTATAGAAGGTATAATACAGTTTGTCGGCAGGGTTATAAATCGTTCCTCCTGTGCCGATGGCAGCATCCTGTTCGTCACGCCCTCCGCAGGAAATCAGTTCGCCGAGAGATTCGTAAGTAGCACCGTCTTTGGTAGCCACCCCGAAAATGGGGTGGTATGTAGCTTCGGGGTTCGGACGGTAATCTTGCAGGTACATCACTTTAAAGTCCTTGGCAACCGGATCATAGAATGGCATCGGGTCACCTACAAAGCCTACCTGTGGCTTGTAGTACATCGAGAAGCCGTGCTCATCACTCGATTGGAAGTATGTGGCTGTACCGTCCCAGTCTTTCTGAGTCAAGATGGGGTCAGTCTCGTCACTGCAAGCAGTCATCGAAGCTATCAGTGCGGTAAATGCTATAGGTAAGATCATATTTTTCATCATTGTTGCTTATTCTTTTTATTTACACAAGTAGTTGATTGCATTGAGAGTCATTTGCTCTACATTGTAGTGATAGTAATCGGCAGAAGCATCTACTCCCTTGCCGTACCAATCGTAGCAGCCGGAACCGATACAGAGCGTACGTCCGCTATTGGAACGCGGTTCAAATTCGGCAATGACTACCGCTCCGTCGCCTCCATGTGCCAGATCGATTCCTCCTGTCAGGTTACGCCATGCGTTCAGGTCGTCATACCCTCCCCAATCTGTTCCGATATGCCATTGCGCTGTGCTATTGGTGATCGCATAGCCGGCATCACAGGTATAGACTGTCGACTTGTCGCCATCTTTCCACCTTAAATCCTGGAATAACGGATGTGATTCACTGCCGGTAATCAGGAAGCTCCACGGAGCAGAGGTGATTTCGGGCGAGTCTTCGTTTCCTCCCCAGCTATTGTTCGGTACACGCTCGTCTTTGGCGATGCCGAGATTGGCGATATAGAAAGTAGCGTAACGGGTCAGCAGCAGATTACCACCATTCTGATAGTAGACTTTAAACTTCTCCGCTGCCGCTTTCGCGTCATCCGGCAAAGGAGGATTGTCACCATTGTCTGCGTGGAAATGCCACCAGATAGCGGTATATTTACCTAAATCTACTTTTCCGTCCACTACATCCTTGAATGAGATATATTCGGACATCGATACATTATCCATCATCCATTGGGCAGCGGCTTTCTCTTCGGGACTCGTCAGAAGGCTGACGGAAGAAGCTGTACCGACAAAGGCAGTCGGAATCACATTTCCCTGAGTAACCGTTACCACATAAGGAGTTACTGCCGAACGGTAAGTTGCCGTGTAAGTAACGGGATTCGTAAAGTCCTGAATACTTCCGGATGCCGGAGTCACAGTAGCCCCGTCCGTTACGGTAAACGTACCTTTCAACTGAGTGATATCCACTGTCAGCGGAACGACTACGGAAATGGTTTTCGATAACTGGTCTACCTTTCCTACATAAGTATCATTCAATTTGAAGGTCAGTATCTTTGCCTCATCTCTCTTCACGGTAATCGTGTAGCTCATTTGTACATCGCCATTCTTCACCGTCAAAGATACAGGAAGAGAAAAGTCGATTGTCTCACCGACAGCGATGCTAGCCTTGGCTCCTTCGGAAAGATTCATTTCTGTGACCACCATGCGGGTAATATCGTAATCGTAGGGCACTCCTACTACGATTGCCTTATTCTGATAGTCGACAGTTCCTGCGTATTCATCCAGCCGGATGGAATTCACCCAAACATCTCCGTCCAGACGAAGGCCGGATTTGAAGTCATCACTACATCCTGTGACTGTAAGGCATGCCACAGTCACCAACAGGATAGTATAGAGTTGTTTTATGATTGATTTCATTGTATTCTTTGTTTTAGGATGGTTGGTTACCAACCGAAATTCTGTGTATAATTTCCGTTACTTGCGCTGATCTGTTCGAATGGAACAGGAAGATATTCGTTCTTATTTTCCGTGAAACCCGCATTCTTGTAGACAGAGCAACGGGATGCTTCCGTCACATAATAAGCATTGATGACGTCTTTGGCTTCTCCCCATCTTACAAGGTCAAAGAAACGTGAGCTTTCCATACCGAACTCTACGCGGCGTTCCCATTTCAGCATTTTCATGGCTTCGTCCTGAGCGTAAGCTTTCAGGTCGTAAGGAGTCACTTTGAAGTTCACTCCGTATTCTTCCTTATAATTGAAGATCAGCATGGTGCTTCCGGCAGCACGGCTGCGTACCTCATTGATTAATGAGATGGCATCGGTGATACGTCCGTCGTTCAACTGAATCAAAGCTTCGGCACGCATCAGCAATACGTCTGCATAACGGATCACAATGTGATTCAGAGAACTGGCCCAATAAGAACCTTTCTTCAGACAGTCACAATCGGGATCTACATTCTCTTTGAGAGAAACATAATATCCATAAAGTCCCTTGCTGCGGCTCCAGTCATCATTCTTCTGGATGATGTAACCTTCGTTGTACTTATAAGGAAAGCCCGGCATACCCACCGTATGGAACAGACGGGGATCGACATTGTCTGTAGCCACTTCGTAATTCTCATTGTCGTAGGTACTGAACAAAGGCTTTCCCTGCGAATCGGTTTTGAAAGCATTCACCAGATTCTGGCTCGGCTTGTGGAAGTCGCAGCAGCCCAGTATCTGCGGAGTGGTCAGTCCCATTCCCCAATTCAGGTTACCGTTGTAAGTACCGTCGTTGATAGAATACTGAATGGCCCATACAGACTCTGCACCGTTTTCATATTGCGGCAGGAAGTTCATGCTATAGTCCGTTTCCAGTCCGTAACCGCCTTTAGCCATGATCAGGGGATCGGTGTATTTCACGACCTGTTTCAGGTCTTCTTCGTTGATTCCGGTAAGAGTATTGTCGGCTCCGTCCTGGCGGTAAGCTTTATACAGGTAAGTCTTTGCAAGGTAAGCAGCAGCGGCTGCCTGTGCAGGGCGTCCTTTTTCTATTTGTACTTCCGGCAGGTTGTCGTAGGCAAACTGGAAGTCGTCTGCTATCTTTTGCCATTGCTCGTCATTGGTATAAGTGGTATTCGACAGTTCATTGTAAGCATCCGGATCCATGTTTTCATCGTTTACAATAACGATTTTCTTGAACAGTTGTTTCAACATGAAGTGAGCGTGTCCGCGCAGGAATCTCATTTCGGCAATGCGCTGGTTCTTCAACGGATAGGTCTTTTCATCCATTTGGTCGAGTGATTGCAGAGCTGTGTTGGCACGGGTGATGCATTGATACAGTCTTTTCCATATATCATTGATATTCCAGTCGGTGGTATTGATACCTTTAGATATTTCCAATGCGTTGAACACACCGCCGTCTTCTGTTCCCGAACCGCCTTTATAGCAATCGTCGGAACGTACATCATAATTCCAGAGAGAGAAGGAAGAGTTGATATCATCACCTGTCGCCCAGATGGCATAGGCTGAAATCACCAGATTGTCTACATATTCGGGAGAAGCAATCTGATCGCCGGTCACAATACCCTGAGGAACCTGACGGTCCAAAAAATCGTCGCAACTGGTTGTCAGCAAGGTAATTCCGATTGTTGCTATATATATTATCTTTTTCATGATCATTCGTTTTATTGATGAAGTAAGTTAAAATCCGATGTTAAGTCCGAACGTGATATTCACAGGGATCGGATAAGAAAAGTTCGGGTTCTCCGGATCTTCTCCGGTAAAATTCTTGCTCTTGATGGTCAGCAGGTTCTGTGCACTGCAATAGAAACGCAGGCGGTCCATTCTCATTTTTTTGGAGATAACAGCGGGAACGGTGTATCCTAACTGGATATTGCGCAGTTTCAGGAAAGAACCGTTTTCTACGAAGTAAGTAGAGACACGCTGTTCATTGTTCGTATCACTGCGGGTCAATGCCGGAATATCAGAGTTTGGGTTCGTAGGTGACCAGGCATTAAGCAAACGGGTTCCCTTATTCAGGAAGCCGACATTGGAAGCACTCCAAAAATCGCTTTTCTTCTTCACGTCACTGATTATATCCACTCCCTGAACGCCTTGCCAGAACATTGTCAGATCGAAGTTCTTATATTCCAGATAAATATTCAATCCGTAGCTGAAAGAGGGAGTAGGATCATAAATCCAGTTCTGATCTCTTTCGTCAATCACACCGTTATGGTCAATATCACGGTAACGGATACGGCCGACAGCAGCGCCTTCCTGAGTAGCATGGTTGTCTACTTCATCCTGCGACTTAAAAATGCCATCAGCAATGTAACCGACTTGTGCGCCGTAAGTATGTCCGACTACACTCTTCACACCATTACCACCAAACTTGCCGTTGGCAGCTACCGTTTCCGGCAATTCAAGAATTTCATTCCGATAAGTGGATATGTTTCCGTTCAGATCGTAAGTCAGTCCGAAGGCAGTCTTGTTACGATAACCCAGATTAAATTCAAAACCCTGGTTTTTCATTGCACCCGAATTTATCCAACGGCTGCCGCCTTCTCCCAGCACTCCTACTCCTGCCATTTCAGTCAGGATATCTGTTGTTTTCTTGTAGTAATATTCCAGTGAACCGTACAGTGATTGCTTGAACAGGCTGAAGTCGATACCGACATTGGTCTGTGTCGTTGTTTCCCATTTGATATTGTCATTACCGATCTGGTTGCGTTTGAAACCGGAAGGAAGTACACCGCCACCGTTAGAACCTGTGATATCGTATGCCGTACCGTAGCTCTGTCCGCCGAAAGAATCGGTTGTACCATAGTTAGGTGCATAGATAGTATAACGGGCAAGGTTGGAGATTTCCTGATTACCGGTCTGTCCCCACGAAGCACGCAATTTCAGATCATCAAGCCAGGTCAGTTCTTTCATGAAGTTCTCCTGTGTGATGCGCCATCCCAAAGATACGGAAGGGAAAGTGGCATAACGGTGGTTTTTACCGAACCGGGAAGAACCGTCCCGACGGAGAGTTAACGAAAGCAGATATCTGTCGGCATAAGAATAGTTCATTTTGCCGAAGAAAGAGACGAGTGAATAACCTTCACCGGCACCGTATGCCTGTGCCGTGCCACTACCTGCATCGGGCCACATATAGTCGGGGGTAAGGATAGAGAAGTCTTCTTTGTATCCGGAGAAATGGCTGTCGTCTTCACGGTTCAACTCCATACCTAGCATTACGTCTCCACGATGTTTGCCTACTTCCAGCTGGTAAGTAGCAATGGCGTTCCACATCCATTTCGTCCAGTGTTCCTGCTTGGCTTCCACTGCGCTCTTGCCATTATTGGTCTGCGTTCCTTCCTGATAAGGATAAGTGAAGTAACGTGCCTGCTTGTTGGCATAGTCCAAACCGAAAGTGGAGCGTAAATTGAATCCCTTGAAAGGAGTCAGATTGACATAGGCATCACCGAACATACGCCAGTAGGTGTATCGGTTATCTTTATTGTATTCAAGTACGGCACGAGGATTACGACGGTCGGGCCATCCGCCTACCGGTCCGCCCCATGAACCATCCGAAGCATATACGGGAATAGCGGAAGGAATATCCAGTGCGGTTTCAATAATTCCACCCGGAGCCTGCACTTCCGACGTGCGGTTCAATGTAAAATGCTGACCGATGGTCAGGATATCATCAATCAACTTATAATCGCTGTTCATACGAGCCGAGAAACGATCGAAGTCCGTGTCTTTGATAACACCCAGATTCTTGTAATATCCCAGAGAAAAGAAAGAAGAACCTTTCTCCGAACCGTTGCTGACGGAAAGATTGTATTGCTGGATAACACCAGTACGAGTGATCTCGTCAAACCAGTCTGTGTCTGCCACAGGCATTGTATTCTTTGAATCCAGATATTTGGAAAGAGTCATTCCGTATAATACCGGATTGCCGTCGGCATTGTATCCCCAATTGTAAGCATATCCCAAAGCATTACCGTTCGGATTTTCACCGTCGTTCACGTAGGCTTGCCACATAGCTCGTCCGTATTGCTCAGTGTTCAATACGTTCATTTTACTCTGATACATGGAGGCGGAAACAGAAGCGTCGAAATTGATTTTGATCTGTCCTTTCTTTCCTTGTTTGGTAGTAACGATGATAACGCCGTTCGCTGCACGCGAACCGTAGATAGAAGCGGATGCGGCATCTTTCAAGACTTGAATGGATTCAATATCATTACCATTCAGTTCGTGCATACCGGCTTTGGTAGGAACACCGTCGATTATATAAAGCGGGTCGTTATTGTTCAGCGTACCGATACCGCGGATACGTACGGTAGCCGATCCGCTCGGATTACCATCGGCGGTGATGTTCATTCCGGGGACACGTCCCTGAAGGGCTTTCACCGGATTGTTTTCACCCTGCTTCTGAATTTCGTCTACCTTTACTACAGAAACAGCACCTGTCAGGTCGGCTTTACGCTGTGTAGTATAACCTGTTACGACAACTTCATCTACCATCTGGGTATCTTCTTCCAGTAGTACATTAACGATAGCAGCCGCTTTTACGGTCACCGGTTTATAACCAATATACGTAATCTTTAAAGTAGAGTTGGCCGGAACTGAAAGAGTGAAATTACCATCGAAGTCTGTAATTGTTCCGTTGGTTGTAGCTGTAGTTTCAACGACAGAAGCACCGATAATCGGTTGCCCATCCGTTTTAGAAGTAACGTTTCCCTTTACCGTAATGTTTTGCCCCCACAGGGCCGACATGAAAGCAAACAGGAAACAAACGCTGCAAAGAAGTTTTTTGTTCTTCATGATACCAGGCATTAGTTTAATGTTATTAATTTAAAAGTACGAATTTTCTCTTTTCGATGATGCAAATTACGGTTGATTTAAGTCAACCGACTGAAAAAAATGTTTCAAATGCTGTAAGATATGTTGCATAGAACGCTATTTTATAGGGTTTTATACCCGGATGAAATAAAATTAATAGTTCATAAGTATATCCCCTCGAAAAAGGTTACCTTTGTGTGTCAATAAAGACATTTGCTAATGAATAAACAGAGACCTTTTATACATAAAATAATGACCAAACAACAAGCTATCAAGCTTTTCGAAGAAAAGAAAATCCGTACCGTATGGGATGATGAACAATGCTCAAAGTGGCATTTTATCGAAAATAGAATCAAAAGAGAAGTCAAAAGAGGAATTGAAAGATGAATCAAATGAGTATTCAACTAAATAACTGAATGATATGAAAACAATCTCCAACGAACAACTTACTATTCAGGTATCTCCATATGGAGCCGAACTTTGCAGTATCCTCGCCAATGGGAAAGAGTATCTGTGGCAAGCCGACCCTGCTTTTTGGAAACGCCACTCTCCTGTACTTTTCCCGATTGTAGGAAGTGTGTGGGAAAACCAGTATCGTAATGAAGGTATCGCTTATACATTGAGTCAACACGGCTTTGCCCGTGATATGGAATTTACTCTTGTTTCAGAGAAAGATGACGAAGTACGATACCGCCTTGTCAGTAATGAAGAGACATTACAGAAATATCCTTTCCCGTTTTGTCTGGAAATAGGTTATCGTATTCAGGGTAAGCAGATCGAGGTTATATGGGAAGTTAAGAATACCGGAGAAAAAGAAATGTATTTTCAAATCGGTGCGCATCCTGCATTTTATTGGCCGGATTTTAATGCGGATACACAGAATCGTGGTTTCTTCGGTTTTGACAAGGAAGAAGGATTGAAGTATATCCTCATCTCAGAGAAAGGATGCGCAGACCCTTCCACTGAATATTCTCTGGAACTTACAGACGGGTTATTGCCATTGGATACACATACATTCGATAAAGATGCTTTGATAATAGAGAATGAGCAAATCCATAAAGTGACTCTTTATACCAAGGAAAAGAAAGCTTATTTAAGCCTGCACTTTCATGCTCCCGTAGTCGGTTTATGGTCTCCGCCTGCAAAGAATGCCCCTTTTGTCTGCATTGAACCGTGGTATGGCCGCTGTGACCGCGCACATTACACAGGCGAATACAAAGACAAAGACTGGATGCAACACCTGCAACCGGAAGAAACTTTCAGAGGAGGGTATACGATTGAGATCGATGAATAAGTAATGACAGCCTATTCTGCGAATAGACTGAAGAAACACAGAACAGCTGCCGGACCTCACGGACGGCAGCTGCCAAACACCTAATCTACAAAACCTAACTTAAAAACTAACTCATAAATCCAATCTATGAAATACTGATTATACAAGTGATAAACAATTGATTATATCCTTGATAAATACCTATTGAAAAATAAATCCATCCTTTTATAAACCTAATCTATACACACTAAATGAATCGACTGCGAATGTACCGCCCTTACTGTAAAAACACATACGATTGTATGGCTCTGTAGGGAAAATCAGATTAGTCATCGCTATCTTCCCACCATCCAGAAATATTTCTACCGAACACTTATCAACAAAGACATCCAGTTTGTATTCATTTTCCTTTTGGATAGGCGCCCATGTAGCCAATGCGAAATCATCTATATAATTGATAGAAGTCGTCTTCCGTCGGTCGTGCGCCTCGATCTCGTGCGGAGAGCTGTTCTTCCCAAAATCTACGATGCCGCTTTTCGTACGGTCCATCACCAGCTTCTTTTCCGGAAGATTAAGGTAAATATCCACTTTCTCTCCCTTGTCATTGAAAAGACTGAATCCCATAATTTCCGCCTTTCCAGCTATGATATTCAGAGAAAGCTCATAAGCTCCTTCATTATCAGTCAATAAAGATTCGATGTGATAATCCTTGTCTACCGTGAAGGACGGAACATCCTTGCTTTCTTTTCGTAAGTTCTTAGTTTCCGCTACCGGTGCGGCGGAAAGATAAATATCATTATCCTGTGTATAGAGTCCCAATTCACGGGGCAGTGCATTGGCACTACGGAACTGCCGGGTCGGAACGATATTGCAATACTGCCAGTTGCTCATCCAAGGCACTGCCACCACACGGTCTCCCGTATTTGAGAAACAGACGGTAGCATAGTGATCTTTCCCCCAGTCCAGCCATTTCGTGACATTCGGCAGATTGTCACAAATAAATTTTGTGCCGTCAAAGTCACCGATAAAATATTGAGTAGCACTTCCTCCGAAGTAACATCCCGGATTTACATTGACAATCAATGCCCATTTCTTATGGTTGATATCGCCGTCTACAGGAAGTTCCACCATATCCGGACATTCAAACTGACAGGGTTGCACACCGTATCCTTCGCCAAAGCTACTCAGGTAGTTCCAGTCTTTCAGATTATGGGAGTCATAGAAACGCATTTCCTTATCGGCAGAGACAATCATCACCCATTTACTCTCCGGTGCATACCAGAAGACTTTCGGGTCACGGAAATCTTTCAGACCGTCGGAAGGACGCAGGACAGGATTCTTTTCGTATTTAGTAAATGTTCGTCCATTGTCTTTGCTATAAGCCAGACACTGAATCTGTCCGTTCTTATCGCTGGCAGAAGTATAGTAAGCGAGGATGGAACCTGCTCCGTAGCCCGCCACATTCTCCTGATCGACAATAGAACTGCCGGAAAAGATATGCCCTAATGTATCACGGGCAATGGCAGGAGCCAGATGTTCCCAATGCATCAGGTCCTTGCTGACCGAATGCCCCCAGTGCATATTTCCCCATTTGGAGCCATAAGGGTTATACTGATAATACAGATGATACTCTCCGTCTTTATATACCAATCCGTTTGCATCATTCATCCAGCCATAAAGGGGAGTATGATGGTAGACAGGACGGAATTTATCCGTATTGGCAGTATCAAACGTATCGGATAATTTGATTTCTTCCCAGCAGAGGGCGTCTTTCGGTTTCTTTTGAATGCGCAGAGTGACTGTCTTTGCATCAGCCGGCAAAGCAAAGGGAACAAAATAATCGACCTTTGTCTGTGCCAGACGGATATCCATATCGGTATCCGTTGCGTTCCCCGTATCAAGACGCACCTGACTTTCGTCGGCTTCTTCTTCGATGGGGAGTAATATATAATGGGTAGGATGAACGATGTGGACAATTGTCAGGCTATCCCCCTTCTGTTCAAGAGTGAACGTGCTTTTGGTCGACTGGCAATAGGTCAGTCCAAAGGAAACAGTCAGTGCGAGTACGGCACCTTTACACAGTTTTATCCAAGGAGTTGTTTTCATGGTAACAGGATATTCAGAGTTATACTAGTGTTAATCAAAAATTGACGGAGGCAAAGATAGGGGGTATCTTCACCTTCGTCTATAAACTTTGTTTCAAAGAGTAACATTTTTGATACATCATTGAAAAAAGGGAGCTACAGGCGTACAGAGTGTGTTTTAAACTACATGACCAACTGTGTGACCAGCCGCCAAGACAGGATTTGAACCTGTACCTCAAGTCTGTAAAGACAAGCGTTCAACCGAATCGTTAACAGCGAAGTATCTCTATACTACGGCATCCCTTTCTGTTTTTTAAAAGCAGAAGTAACAGGCGAAAAGAGAAACGGGGCACGTCAATGCCGGAGTCGAACCGGATAGTCTTGCTGATTTTACAACTTCACTATTCCTCCCCTAAAATGAGACGAAGTAACTCTTCTCTACGACATTCTGCTTATGTCAAAGTAAAAAACAAGGTAACAAACGAAAAGAGACTATAACCTGCTCTATCCAACTGAGCTATGCTTTTCCTTAAAGAATAAGGAGAGCAGCGGGAGTCGAACCCGCGACCTATGGTCGTCCCAAACGAAGTAACTCTTCTCTACGACACTTGTTTCTGTTTTTTTCCGTAAACCGGAATCCTGAGAACTCCGGTTATATCACTATCTTTTTTATCTCCTGCAACGCATCATTTCCCTTGTCGATTGCAGACAAAATATCAAATATCTTATCCGACCATCCCGCTATTAAAAATACATCGTCACGAGTGATATCCAGCGGAGTGTTGCCATATCCGCTTAAGTCAAACAGATACAACTTGGCTGCCGGACAAATTTTCTTGTACTTCCTCCACAAATCCGTTATCTGCAAATCACTATGGCTATTCCACAACTGACAGTCGGTGAACATCATTATCTTATCCATCTGCGCCTTCCGGTCTATCAGGTCTTTGATAACCAAATACCCGTTTGTAGAGTATCCCACTTCACCTTCCCTTTTATAGAAAGCATCGACATTGGACAAGATACCCGTATCGGGCAGATTGATAATCTTCCATCTATCGCCAAAGATACCCGTCATCACCTGCTTGCAACGTGACTTCAATAACATTCCCAGCAGCAAACCGATGTCATAGTACAATACTTTACTCTTTGCCGAAACCGGACACTGCATGGAACCGGATACGTCACAGGCTATCAGCACACGGATAGATTCATCAAATCCGGTAATATTGCGAGCAGATACCTGCACGGCACGTTCCAAAGCCGTCATCAACATCGTAGCATAGAGCGAAGGAGTCTTCGACAACTCACGGTAAGCAGCCAAAAAGCGGAAAGGCAACTGCCTGGAGTTCTCAACCGCCTTTTCGGAAGACAGCCTCTTCCCTACTGTCAGAATATGATCTGCGGAAACTTCCGCTTCCAATATATTCCTCAGATTGCGCAGCAAAGCCATGTATCCTAGTTTACCACTGTCTATCAATTCTTCCCATTTGGCACGGAAAGCTTTTCGCCGTTCTTCTTCCGTAGCAAAGGTACACTGACCTAAAGCAGACAATTCTGTCTCCCAAGTATAGGGAACCGGAAGATTATCGTTAACTATTCCATTGAAAATTTCCTGTTGCCGTTCATCTTTCGCTTTCGGGTGCACAAGAAACAAGGCATCTTTCAGACAAACTTCTGCCGAACGGTTATACTTAGCAAACTGGTACGCGTCGAATGTATTGAATGCATCCTGTAGCCCTGCCTGCAACTGTTTGGAAAGACGATTCAGTTTCTTTGTCCCCGTCCGCCGGTTTGCCTGCTGATAACAGGCCAGCAGTTCGGTGATTTCATCGGCACGCCGAACGGTACGGGCAGTTACCCGCTTCACCAGATTGTCGCCCTGATGGATACGCGCCAGTTCTACCGCCATCACCAAAGGGATGGAACGCAGGTTCATCGTTTCTCTTGCGTACGCCGCCAGTTGCGCCACAAACAAAGGGTCACATTTTCCGATCAGCGTACGGACCCTTTCTATTCTCTCTTCCGCCTGCTCATAGAAACTGTTGTTCAATGAAGTAGTTACCACGGATGTGTACAATTCCCATTCGGGTGTCAGCCGGTAAGCCGGTGCCGATTCTTTATTCAGCACTTTATTCATTCCTTTATTTATCCAGTTAAACTTCATCATTTATACTCTTTATTTGTTTTCTTCTGCAAAGATACGGGGGTGGGTACGCAGCCTTTTTGCGTACCTCAAATTATTTTTCTACTTTTGGAGAAAATCTTTATACTTCCGCCTATGCCGGTCAATAGAAATGCCTTGATTCGTTATAAAACGATTGATAACTGTCTGCGTAATCCTTATCGTCGCTGGACACTGGAAGACTTGGTAGATGCCTGCTCGGATGCCCTTTACGAATATGAAGGAATCGACAAGGGAATCAGCAAACGTGCCGTACAAATGGATATACAGATGATGCGCAGCGAGAAGCTGGGTTATAACGCACCGATTGTGGTATACGAAAACAAGTATTACAAGTACAAAGACCCGGAATACAGTATCACACAGACCCCGCTGAACGAACAGGACCTGAAAACGATGTCGGAAGCCGTGGAAGTTCTGCGGCAGTTCAAGGGTTTCTCCTACTTCACGGAGATGAGTGAGATTGTGAACCGGCTGGAAGATCACGTAGCCTCCGCCCGAATGAAGACGACTCCGGTCATCGACTTCGAAAAGAACGAATCTCTGAAAGGGCTGGATTATCTGGATACCATTTACCATGCCATCGTCAACGAACATCCCCTGCAACTTAAATACCGTTCGTTCAAGGCCCGTTCGGCAAACAGCTTCATCTTCTATCCTTATCTATTAAAGGAATATCGCAACCGTTGGTTCGTATTTGGAGTCAGAAAAAGCGGACGGATATTGCAGAATCTGGCTCTGGACAGAATCCATTCGTTAGAGGTGTTATCGCGGGAACCCTTTATAAAGAATACATTCTTCGACCCGAACACATTCTTTGACGACTTGGTAGGGGTGACCAAAAACTCCGGAAGCAAAGCCGAGAAGGTCGGTTTTAAAGTAGCTGCCGCCGAAGTTCCCTACATCCTGACCAAACCGATACACCACAGCCAACGAACCATAGAAACAATGGTAGACGGAAGTGTGATTCTTGAAATAAAGGTAGTCATCAACCATGAACTGGAACGGGTATTCTTCGGATATGCCAACGGAATACAAGTTCTTTACCCGCAGACACTGGTGGAGCTAATAGAAAAGAAATTAAGGAGGGCGGTAGAACAATACGAAAAGCCCAAGTGAGTTACATTCGGATAAAAAGCAAGTAACCGGACCATTTTCATCCTTTCCGGAGAGAAAAAGACATTTTATGATACAATTAATTCCATTTTAATGAAGAATTAATTTGCTTTATCCTCTCTTTTTAATGGTTCGACCTTTACTTTGCCCTTGATAATACCGAAAAACTCATTAAATTATGAATATGAAGAGAAGTTTAATTTTACTATGCGGTCTGCTGACCGGCTTTACCTTGCAATCTACAAAGGTAAACGCGCAGACACAAACAGTGGCTAATGCTGTCTCTTATACACATCTCCGAGCCCACGAGACCGA
>ENA-OYWQ01000277-OYWQ01000277.1-human-gut-metagenome-genome-assembly--contig:-NODE-277-length-26733-cov-13.455319_pt1 | contig 26733 bp, 26 predicted proteins | sample MGYA00244810_ERZ653396 | MGnify/ENA primary metagenome ERZ653396 (study PRJEB26926, sample SAMN06165045) | human gut metagenome | biome: ENVO:00009003; feature: ENVO:2100002; material: ENVO:00002003... | reverse complement strand
CCTTATCGTCGGCAGCGTCAGATGTGTATAAGAGACAGATATATTGTTGTAAGGTAACTTTATACTTTGGTTATATAACTAAAGTATAAAGTAGTTGTATATTAATTTAAAACTGTAATTTTTTTAATTTTTACGAATTTCCGTATGACAACAATTCAAACTTTAAGAAAGAGAGGATTAATCGATGAAGAATGGTAAAAATTATTGGGAACCTGTGTATGAAGCATTTTGTCAGGACTATCCTAACCTAGCCGAAGAAATGGTAGATTGGTATCCTAGTGCGCAATTAGAAATCACGGTAAAGATCAGAGGCGGTAAAAAGTACGCATATGATTTTATGGTTAGACAGGCTTATCTTACATCTGATCCAGACGATGACGATGTCGATATTTCGGAAGAAGAATGGAGAAAGCTGTTTGCTCGCAATTTAAATCGAAAAATGAGAAACGTAGCTATGACTCAAGATCGACTTGCTGAGACGATAGGAGTTACACAAGTTACAATAAGTAAATATACAAACGGTCTAGCCACTCCAAATTCTCGTAACTTGATAAAGATGGCGAGAGCATTGAAATGTTCAATTCACGAATTAGTGAACATGGATTAACTCGCTAAATAAACATCGCCTATTATGCAAATAAAAACTTTTAAGTTCAGAAAGGAGAACAAACTATGAAAGAAAAACTTAAAGAAAAGGTTAAAAACATTTATGAGAACTATGGAGGAGTTATTATCGTGACTGGAAGTTTATTTGGAGCTTACTTGTTGGGAGTAACAGTAGGATCTAAAATAACTGAATTACAAATTAATAACGGACTAAATAAGGTATTCAAAATTAAGCCTGAAGTAGAAACTTTAATGCTTGAAGGACTTGAAGAACTTAAGAAGAAGTAATTGATATTTGCAGGAAGAGGCTACGGGAACATTACTCGGCCTCTTCTTTTTGTCTATGAATCTTGTTTCGATATAAGTTAACCCGCGAAAAATACATGCCCTTTTATAGAGAGAAAGGGATTGATATTTTCAACCTCTTCTTTTCTTTTCGAAAATTTTGAAAGGAGAATGCTAATGGGAGAAAACTGGAAGCAAAGTGAACAACTTGACAACTATGAAGTAAGCGACGAAGGGAGAGTGAGAAACGCAAAAACTGGAAAAGTACTTAAACCAAGTCTCGATAGTAAAGGTTACGAAACCGTGAAGGTTAAATCGAACGGAAGACGATTGACGAAGCGAGTTGGAAAATTAGTAGCCGATACATATTTAGGAGAAGATCCGACAAGACCACGGATAAGATATATCGATGGTAATAAACATAACAACCGACCGGACAATATAGAACTTAGAAGTCGCGGAAAAAAAATTCGTGTTGTAGAAACCGGAGAAGTTTATGACTCTATTTCTGAATGTAGCAAAGCTATCGGAATGAATATAGCAACTATTAGTAAATGTTGCAATTATAGTTTTTACAACAATACGAAAGGTCTACACTTCGAAGCTGTAGATTAATACATAGTCTCATTCATTGATATTTACATAAAAAAAAAAAGCACACACCCTTTTCACTTAAAATACATTGGCTTTTATGAAGAGAAGGTATAAAGTTCTGCTTTTTCTTTTAATCTTTATTGATATTTAGGAGGAACCATTATGCTAGAGAACAAATTCCAAGCAAAGCTTATTAAGGAGCTTAAGAAAGAATTCCCAGGCTGTATGGTCCTGAAGAATGATAGCTCTTACATTCAGGGAGTTCCGGATCTTCTTGTTCTCTATAAAGATAAATGGGCAAGCCTTGAATGTAAAAAAAGCGCTAAGGCTAAGCATCAGCCGAATCAAGATTACTATGTGGATAAGATGAATGAGATGTCACACTCGGCTTTTATATATCCAGAAAACAAAGACGAGGTCATGAGCGATCTCAAGAAAACATTTAATGAATAAGGAGGATACTTAAATGATTTTCGAACAACATACTAATCTACGAGGCAAACATGCTTTCCTCGCACCAAGTCAACCTCACTGGTTACGATATACCGAAGAACAGTTATATCAAAAATATGCTAGCGCTTATGCTCAGCAAATGGGAACGTCGCTTCATGAGTTGGCGGAAACATTGATATCTAATAACTTGAAACTTAAGAAAGGCGATAAATTAACGGTCTTATCTCATTTACTTAACGACGGCATTCCACGAGATGTTATCGATATGGATCGGTTGTATTCAAACTTTATGACTTATGTTAACGATGCTATTGGTTTTAAGCTGACACCGGAACAGATCTTATATTATTCGGATTATTGTTTTGGTACGGCAGACGCGATTTCCTTTAGGAAAGTAGACGGTAAAGATTTCTTAAGAATACATGATTATAAGTCCGGCACAATTCCGGCGAAGATGGAGCAGCTACTTGTGTATGCGGCTCTTTTTTGTTTGGAGTATAAAGTCAAACCTGGAGAGATCGAATGTGAATTACGAATCTACCAGAACGACGAAGTTGTATTCCACAATCCAACGGCTGAAGAGATTCTTCCGGTAATGGATGCGATCATCAGCCATAGTAAAGCATTGGAGCGAATGAACGAGGAGGTGTAATAAATGGAGATTTTTGAAAAGCCTCCGTTAGACGAACTTGTTGAATCATTATACGGAGAAGAGGATCTTGAGCACAGCGATGATGAGTTCGCCGTTGCTGACGAGATCCTTTCTTATTTTGGTTTAGCAGATCAACTGAAAGAAGACGAGTTGGCGCATTATGGTATGCCGCGTCGAAGTGGGCGGTATCCCTATGGAAGTGGAGACAATCCGTTTCAACATTCTGGTGATTTCCTTGCGCGTATTGACGAACTCAAGAAAGCTGGATTCACATATACCGACGAGGATGGGAAGAAATGGACTGGAGATAATGCAATTGCTAAATCGATGGGTCTCACATCTACAGAATACAGACGGCAAGTAAGTTGGGCCGGATATGAAAGAAGATTGTTGCAGGTGGAACGAGCTAAGTCTCTTAAAGAAGATGGGCTCGGCGCTACAGCAATTGGTAAGGAAATGGGATTACCAGAGTCTACTGTTAGATCTTTGCTTAATCCTAAATCAGAAGATAGAATGCATCAGGCTATGGAGACTGTAGAATTCTTACGTAAACAAGTAGATGAAAAAGGTATGATCGATGTTACCTCAGGAGTTGAAACATCACTTGGTCTTTCTAAAGAACGATTAAACCTGGCTCTTGATTACTTGGAGAAAGCTGATGGTTATCCGGTCTATACTGGAGGTATCCCGCAGATTAATGCAAAAGGACAGCAGACAATTCAGAAAGTTCTTTGCAAACCTGGCACACAACATAAAGAGATATATGAATACGATAGAGTTAAAACTATCGAAGATTACAAGACTGACGACATGGGAGAAACATTCCATAAGAAGTTTACATATCCGGAAAGCATGGATTCTAAACGTATGATGGTTCGATACAAAGAAGATGGTGGTATCGACAAAGATGGTATTATCGAACTTCGAAGAGGAGTGGAAGACTTATCATTAGGAGATTCTCGATATTCTCAGGTTCGTATTCTTGTTGATGGAACACATTATCTGAAAGGTATGGCTGTTTATTCTGATAACATGCCCGATGGCGTTGACGTCATCTTTAATACCAACAAGACGAAAGAGGTTCCAGCACTTGGTCCTAAAAACAACACTGTTCTTAAACCAATTAAGAAAGATGATCCAGACAATCCATTCGGTTCTCTTATTAAAGAAGCCGATAAAGGTGGACAGTATTGGTATAAGGATAAGAAGACGGGCAAGGAGAAACTTGGTCTCATAAACAAACGTGCCGACGAAGGAGACTGGGACGATTGGGCTAACGCTATTCCGTCTCAGTTCTTAGGGAAACAGTCTAAGACTTTAGCTAAGAAGCAGCTTGATCTGGCTAAGAAAGATAAGCTTGCAGAATTCGACGAGTACATGTCCATTACTAATCCAACTATTAAGAAACATATGCTGGAGAAGTTTGCTGATGGTTGTGATGCGGCAGCAGTTCATTTGAAAGCAGCAGCTCTTCCTGGTCAGAAGTATCATGTTATTATTCCGGTTAATACTTTAAAAGATAATGAAGTATATGCTCCGAACTATGAGAATGGAACTAAGCTTGCTCTTATTCGTTATCCTCATGGCGGAACCTTTGAGATTCCTATATTGACAGTTAATAATAAACATGCTCCAGCTAGGAAACTGTTAGGTACAGACATTATCGACGCAGTTGGTATTAACCATAAGATTGCGGATCAGTTATCTGGTGCGGACTTTGATGGAGATACTGTTATGTGTATCCCAACTCATGATAAAGGCGGTAAGGTAAAGATTAAAAACAAGTTACCTTTAAAGGATTTGGAAGGCTTTGATCCTAAAGTAGAATATGGTGGAACCGAGAAAGACGGTAAGTGGTATCGTAACGGACACGAATATCCTATCATGAAGAACACTCAAAGACAGATGGGAGAAGTATCAAACCTTATCACTGATATGACTTTGGGTGGAGCTACTGATAGAGAATTGGCTAGAGCAGTTAAACACAGCATGGTTGTTATCGATGCGGAGAAACATAAACTTGACTATAAGGCCAGTGAGGTAGAGAATAACATATCCGCCCTTAAGAAGAAGTATCAGATACAGATAGACCCCGATGGTAACGAAAGAAGTGGTGGAGCATCCACTATCCTATCTAGGTCTAAGGGACAATACTCTGTTGATAAGAGACAAGGTTCCTATCACATTAATAGACCTGATAGAGATGACTATGACCCTACTAGACCAGATGGGGCTAAGATATGGAAGAAGGCGGATGACCTATACTATGTGGACCGTAAGAGGAATAAGATTACTGGTTTAATGGAAGTTCGCACAGCTGATGGTAAGAAGATTACATATGACCCTAAGAATAAGAAGGAGTATGAGAAGTATAATCCAATCAAGTCCATAGACCCTAAGACAGGAGAGACGGTATTCACCAACAAGGCAGGAGACATAGTATACCGGTCTAAGAAGAAGTCACAACAGAGCACTAAGATGGCCGAGACAGACGACGCTTATACATTAGTGTCTAAGTATAGACATCCTATGGAGTTAATCTATGCTGATTATGCTAATAGTATGAAGTCGTTAGCTAATGAAGCTCGTATGGCTATGGTTAATACAGGTAAGCTAGAATACTCTGCTTCAGCTAAGGCTATCTATAAGAATGAAGTTAAGTCATTACAGGCCAAGCTTGATAATGCTGACTACAATAGAATTAAAGAACGAGCAGCACAGCGAAAGGCTAATGCTGAGATTGATAGAAAGAAGAAAGCTTACTATGAAGAGAACGGAACCGAACTTAAAGGTGAAGCTTTGAGAAAGATTAGCCAGCAAACATTAAACAAGTATAGACAAGAAGTTGGCACTGTTTCAAGACGTGAACGTAACATTGAGATCACTGATAAAGAATGGGAAGCAATTCAAGCTGGTGCAATAAGTGAAAGTAAACTTAATCAGATTCTCAATACAGCAGACATTGATTCGCTTAGAGAACGAGCAACACCAAGAACTTACAACAGTTTAAGCTCAGCTCAAGTTAGCAGAGCAAAAGCAATGGCTTCATCTAATTACACACTTGAACAGATTGCTGCGAAGCTTGGTGTTTCTACATCAACGGTATCCAAGTATTTGAAAGGAGTGAAGTAAAAGTGTTGACAGAAAGTAAAGTTATGCTTACTACAATTGACAATCCTTTCGATCCTTTCAACGATTACGATAATTGGTTAAGGTACGATGAAGAGAAAGGCTACAATACTTGTGGCTATTTAGCGAGAATTGCAAAAGTTACTGATAATATGTCATTGAAAGAAGAAGATCGGGAGATTGAAAGAGCTTGTGATGAAATAATTGACCTGAATCCATTAGGGATATATAGGAAAGTTAAAAAAGAGATACCATTCATAGCCTAAAAAGGGGGAGGGGGTCTGCCAAAAATACACCCCCTCCTGCATCGGGCGGCTCTTAGAAAATTCTCCAGCGGGATATTTTGGAAAAACAAACCCAGCATTTTTAGGGCCTGGCTTACCCTTAGCAGTTGGTCGGGTCCTATTTTTATGGTATTTAACAGAGCTCGTAAAAGGCAATCCCCAGGTATGTAAGAGAAGATTCTTAAAAACCCATTAATCACGAAAAATCTCATTTCTCCTTTTGTTCTTTAAGTAGTTTTCTTACACCATCCTTTGTATGCGAGCTCTGTTAAATACCATAAAAGTATTGTGAAAGTAACTAAGAACTGAACGAGAGGAGGCGGCAAGTATGCCGAAAGTAGGAACAAGCTCATCTAAACCTAGGAAAAAGGTAAGACCAGCTTTGACTCCAGAGGCTAGAGAGAACCAAATGATCTCCTTAGCGGTAGACCTTGCTGAACGGCAGTTGATAGAAGGAACTGCTTCTTCTCAGGTCATTACACATTTCTTAAAACTCGGTACAACAAAGGCTGAGTTGGAAAAAGAGAAACTTAAAAAAGAAAACAAATTATTAGAAGCTAAGACGAGCGCAATCGAGGATTCGAAAGAGTACAAGATCCTTGTCGAAGATGCGATTAAAGCTATCAGAGGCTATCAAGGACTTGGTGAATCGGAGGATTACGAAGATGATTAGATCATATACAGAATTAATCACACTACCAACCTTTGTAGAACGATTCAGATACTTAAAACTTGGAGGACAAGTTGGCGTCGAGACATTCGGCTACGATCGATATTTGAATCAGATTCTTTATCGTACAGCAGAATGGAAGCGCTTTCGTAACGAGATCATTGTTCGAGATAATGGATGCGATCTAGGATGTGAAGGATACGAGATTGTTGGGCAAAAAATTCTAGTTCATCATATCAATCCAATCTCAATAGAAGATGTATTACGACGAGATCCAAAAGTCTTTGATCCAGAGAATGTTATTTGTACAATTCTCAATACTCATAATGCTATTCATTACGGTGATGAGAGCTTACTTGTAACAGAACCAATAGAACGAAAACCAAACGATACTTGTCTTTGGAGACGATAAAGGAGGTGTAACATGCAAAGTATACTTACATCAACTAAAAAACTCCTTGGCATCGCGGAGGATTACGAGCACTTCGATACAGACATAATTATGCATATCAACTCAGTCTTCATGATACTCAATCAATTAGGCATCGGTCCTGCTAACGGTTTCAGCATCTCCGACAAGTTTGCTACCTGGACCGATTTCCTCCCAGAAGATAATAAAAATTTCGAAGCAGTAAAATCTTACATGAATTTAAAAGTGAGACTTCTATTTGACCCTCCTATGAGTTCTGCTGTGATGGAAGCTATGAAGCAAATGATTGCCGAACTTGAGTGGAGACTTAACGTAGAAGCAGAGTCTAGCGGAAAGGAGGTATGAATTCAAAATGGAAGTTTTAAGTAATGAGCTAATGGAAACCCCGTTGGAAGAATGTGACGAACTCCGGCATCACGGAATAAAGGGTATGCGGTGGGGAGTTAGACGGTTTCAGACCAAAGACGGAGCCCTTACAAAAGCCGGTCAAAAACGATATAACAAAGAAATGGATAAGCTAAAAGCCGAAAAGAGAGAGCTTCGTAATCAAGAGCGAACTAAGAAGAAAATGGCAAAACTCAATGACTTGAAGTCCGACGTCGATAAAATGAAAAAGGGTGTAAAAGACGATGAATCGCCGGAAACCCCAGAGCACAAACGAGAACGCCTTTTGAATAGTACCGATGCTAAGGAGTTATATGAAAACCGCCATCTTTTTACAACACAAGAACTCAATGATAGAATCAATCGAATCGATACAGAAGCCAGACTTCAGGGGAAAATCGTTGACGAGAAGAAGCAGACTGGTATGGATTATGTCAATGATAAAATGCAGTCAACTAAACGAACTCTAGATAACGTTACGAATCTGTATAAAAGCATCGACAATGCTTATAGCTCAGTAGCAAACTCAGTGATCGGTAAGACTTTAGCTAAGCAGCTCGGAATCGAACCACCAAAGAAAGAATTCGACATTAACGATTTCTGGAAGAATCGTAACAAGAAAACCACTCAGGAAATGATGGATGTTAGTAAACGACTTATGGCAGAGGATAACATTCGAAAGAAAATGTCCGAACTAAAAACGAGCAATGAATCGACCTCTAAAAAAGATTCTAGCGATAGCGAACAGAATAGTAATTCGGCTTATGAAAAAGCAAAGAAACAAGTTGATGATTACAACAAGAACTGGTACGAAAACGACAATAGATCTAGCACATATTCGATGAAGGGAAACGATATTAAAGATTCTAAATTCGGAACCGGAAATCGTAATTCAAGTTCCACACCACTTCTTGAGAATGTCGAGCGATACACAGCTACTGGTAAAGATGTGGTGGGAGAGGGAACAAGCCGATTTAAAGGTTGGAATGATCCTCCCGCAAGGGATACAGTATGGGATGGACAGAGATATGTTGATTCTTTGTTGCAGTTAGAAGATAAGAGTGGGCGGTGATTCGTTATATGAGCTTATCAAATACGGCTACTCCTAAATACTATGGTCGATTCCGTGAACAAGTAATACGAGGGGAAATCCCAATCTGCAAAGAAATCTCAATGGAAATGAATCGAATAGATGATTTAATAGCTAACCCTGGAATTTGGTATGACGACCAAGCGATCCAGGGTTTTATTAATTATTGCGAGAACGAGCTTACTTTAACAGACGGTGAAGATCTACATTTACTCGATTCATTTAAACTTTGGGCTGAGCAGATTTTTGGTTGGTATTACTTCGTTGAGCGATCGGTTTATGACTACGACGAAGGACGATATGTAACTAAGCGAATTAAGAAACGACTAGTTAACAAACAGTATCTTATCGTAGCCAGAGGTGCTGCTAAGTCAATGTATGCGGCATGTATTCAATCATATTTCTTGAATGTCGATACCAGCACTACTCACCAGGTAGCAACGTCTCCAACTATGAAACAGTCGGAAGAAGTATTATCCCCGATAAGAACTTCGATAACGAGAGCAAGAGGCCCGCTATTCAAGTTTTTGACTGAGGGATCGATACAGAATACGTCTGGATCTAGGGCTATGAGACAGAAGTTAGCAGCCACAAAGAAAGGTATAGAGAATTTCTTGACTGGATCTCTACTCGAAATCAGACCAATGAGTATAGATAAACTTCAGGGTTTGAATAGTCGAATCAACACGGTCGATGAATGGTTATCAGGTGATGTTAGAGAAGATGTTATCGGTGCTTTGGAGCAGGGTGCTTCCAAGAATGACGATTATCTTATCGTAGCTATTAGTTCAGAAGGTACAGTTCGAAATGGTAGTGGCGATACAATCAAAATGGAGTTATCTAAGATTCTTCGAGATGAGTATACAAACCCTCACGTTTCAATCTGGTGGTACAAGCTGGATGACGTCGAGGAAGTTGCAAATCCTGAGATGTGGCTTAAGGCTAATCCGAACATAGGAAAGACGGTTACTCCAGAAGTTTACCAGTTAGATGTAGAAAGAGCGGAACAAAACCCAGCAGTACGAAACGATATTCTTGCGAAACGATTCGGTATCCCATTAGAAGGTTACACCTATTACTTTACTTATGAAGAGACAATACCTCATAGACGTAGAGATTTTTGGAGTATGCCTTGTGCTATGGGTGCGGACTTATCACAGGGAGATGACTTTTGTAGCTTTAGTTTTCTGTTCCCACTAAGAGACGGCTCTTTTGGTATAAGGAGTCGAAACTATATTTCTTCATTAACTTTAAAGAAACTACCTGGAGCTATGCGATCAAAGTATGACCAGTTCATGAAAGAAGGCAGTTTGATAGTTCTAGAAGGAACGATTCTGGACATGATGGAAGTTTACGAGGATCTTGATCGTTTTATTATAGATTACGATCTCGATGTTCGATGCTTCGGCTATGACCCTTATGGTGCTAAGGAATTTGTCAACCGATGGGAAACAGAAAACGGACCATTCGGCATTGAAAAAGTTCCGCAGGGATCTAAGACAGAATCAATCCCTCTTGGAGAATTAAAGAAACTGTCGGAAGAACGAATGCTCATATTCGATGAAGAGATTATGTCATTTGCGATGGGAAATTGTATAACACTCGAAGACACTAACGGTAACAGGAAACTTTATAAACGAAAACGAGAGCACAAGATTGACGTTGTAGCAGCAACAATGGATGCTTTTGTTGCTTATAAACTAAATAAGGATGCTTTCGATTAAGCAAATTACCCATCCCCCAAACCCATCCCCGTAGTAATGAGGGAAGGAGGACAAGAAACAAAAAAAAAATGGATAAACATTATTACGCTGTAACCAGAGTTGGTTTGGAAGACGAACTTCAACACTGGAAGTACATAAAAAAGATTAAAGTAAAAGGCAAATGGAAGTATTTTTACGATAAAGAAGAACTTGAGAGGTTCGAAAAAGGTTATGAGAAGACTACTGAGAAAAAGGATAAAAATGGAAATACTGAGACAGTAACCACAGTATATAAAAAAACTAACGACCTGTTCGGTGGTAAAACCAGCGTTCAAAAAGATGGCGTTAATATGTATAGCGGTAAAAAGTGGAAAATTACCAGTATTGAAAAAAGTCAAGGAAAAGTCGATCGACTTATAGCCAAAGGTGAGAAATTTATCTTTAACAAGTTTTTAAAAAATAAAAAAGCTAAGAAACCAGGTAGTAGTGCATTTTCTAAAGCTATAGATAAAGGTAAAAATTTTATTAATAAACTTTTTGGAAAAGATGACTCTAAAAAGGAATCAAAGAAGAAGAAACCTAAATACATAACAAAAGTTAAAATGCCTAATGGAAAGATACGTTATTTTTACAGTAAAGACGAATATAACGCTTATCTAAAACGGTTGGAATACCAGAAGAATGAACCTGATTTTATGAAGAAAATCAAGAAAATTGATAAGAACAAAATGTTCTCTGCCGATGAAAATCAAGCAGCAACAAACCCAAACTATGATCCATATGATAAAGATTATTCCGAAAACTGTATAAAATGTACAGCTACATATGAACTTAGAATGCGAGGATATGATGTTGAAGCGGCTTCTAGAACTAAACTCCCAATAATGTTTGGTAATCAAACCAACGCTGACCTAGATAATTGGTATAAAGATGCAAAACATTATGAAATACAAGAAGATGGATCTGTGAAAGATATAAGTTTAACCAGAAAAAATAAGTTTTTTACGGCCGTTAGTGAAACATATAAATATGCAAAGGGCGATTATAAATTATCTTATTCAGGGAAAGTTCTAAAAGAATCTTTGGAAAAAAACAACCCACCGAATAGTAGAGGAAACCTTAATGTTGTCTGGGACTCTGGAGGTGGGCATAGCATGGTATATGAAATCAATAGCAAAGGAAAAGCTATTATAAGAGATGCTCAGACAAATGATATATATAAGAGTGATGATGACTTTGACGCTGTGGCTAGAACATGTGGAAACATTTCATTCACAAGAACTGATAACCTCGAATTAAGAAAGGATATATTACAAAATGTCAAACGTAAATAATATTTCTTTAGACCAAGCTCGATTCATTGTTCTTAAAGAATATCCAGATCGTAAACCTGTTAGTGTGGTTGATTACGACATCTTTTATGTTTTCAATCTAATACCGAGGAATTACGATCCCGAAACTGACGGGCTCGTTTATGATAGTTTAAAAGCGGTAAGAAAGGATGATGGTCGAGTATTAACCTTCATACCGTTACATCATAATCCTAGTAAATACGAAGAAGCAGTAGAACAGAACTTAACAATGTTATAAATAGGTAGGTGAAAACAATTCAAAATGGAATACGTAGTAGTACGAACAAATGACGAACTCTACCACTATGGCGTCTTAGGAATGAAGTGGGGAGTTAGACGCGATCGATCCGGCACGATCAATAAAGCATATAAAAAGTTAGACAAGCTTGATCGTAATATAGATAAGGCTTCGGTTAAGGCTGCCAAGGCAAATATGCGAATGGTTAAAGGGGCTTCTAGGAAGTATCAAAAGTTCGAAAGAAAAGCCGCAAAGTATCAGGGTAAAGCGAATAAGAAAAAATATGGATGGTTTCCAAATGCTGAAAAAGCTACTAAATATCAGATGAAAGCTGATCGCTTTAATTATAAAGCAAGTAAGAAAAAAGCGAAATACCTCAAACGAGAAGCAAAATCGGCTAAGATGAATGCTTTGGAAAAACGTTCTATAACAAGAGCTCACAAGTGGGCTGAGCAAATGAACAAAACTATAGGACCTATGAAACCAACCGAACTATCGAGCGATCAGATAAGACTCGGTAGAAAGTACCTTGGTATGTGAAACAGGAGGTAAAAAATCAAAATGGAAATTACATTTGGTTCAAGGCTGAGACATGCCTTTAACGCATTTATGAATAGAGATCCAACAGAGGATTTCAGAAACACCGGTCCTGGGTATTCGACCAGACCAGACCGACCTAGATTCACGAGAGGCAATGAACGAACGATTGTTACTTCTATCTACAATAGAATAGCGCTAGATGTGGCTTCTATAAATATTAACCATTGTCGGATAGATGAAGACGGTAGATTTGTGGAAGCTATTTCTTCATCCCTAAACAATTGTCTGAATCTTGAAGCAAATCTTGATCAGACAGGACGAGCGTTCATGCAAGATATAGTCATGTCAATGCTCGATGAAGGATGTGTGGCGATTGTTCCTATAGACACTTCAATCGATCCGTCCAAAAGTTCTTCGTATGACATACTGTCGATGAGAACTGGAAAGATTCTCGAATGGTATCCACAACATGTGAAAGTTAGAGTATACAACGAGAATACTGGAGAGAAAGAAGATATCAAACTTGCCAAGAAAGATGTCGCGATAGTTGAAAATCCATTATATGCAGTTATCAATGAGCATAACTCAACTATGCAAAGGCTCATGAGAAAACTAACTCTATTGGATAGCGTGGACGAACGAACGAGTAATGGTAAACTCGATATGATCATTCAGTTACCGTACATTTTGAAAACGCAATCTCGTAAAGAAGAAGCAGAAAAAAGACGTAAAGCTTTAGAAGAACAACTAAGTGGGTCTACATACGGTATCGGTTATATCGACGGCACAGAACGAATAGTTCAATTAAATCGTCCGTTGGATAACAATCTTATGAAACAGGTCGAGTATTTAACTAATCAACTGTATAGTCAGTTAGGTATTACACAGGCAATACTTGATGGATCTGCTAATGAACAAGAAATGCTGAATTATCACACTCGTACTATCGAGCCAATTATTTCAGCGATTGTCGATGAGATGAAACGTAAGTTTTTGACAAAGACTGCTAGAACCCAGTCTCAGACAATCAAGTTCTTTAGAGATCCGTTCAAACTTGCGCCTATTAGTAATATCGCTGAGATCGCAGATAAATTCACCCGAAACGAAGTCATGACCTCGAATGAAGTTAGGCAGATTATCGGCATGAAACCATCTAGCGATCCTAAGGCCGATCAGTTGCGTAATAGTAACCTAAACCACCCCGATGAGAAGGCCGAGAAACAAGACGAGTCAGTTGAACCTGGTGCTCGGGAAGAGGAAGAGCTAGGACTATAATTGTGAAACAATACACATTATTAACAAATGGAGGAAAATAATTATGACTAAAAGAGAAACAGTTAATGCAACATATGATGAAAAATTTGTAAAAACAGTTGTTTTATATGCAAATTCTTCAAAAGTTCTGTTCTACGATAAGGAAGCAAAGGCAGAGAAAGTCATGAAGGATGATCTTCAGGAGTTATTTCTTAAGGGAGTAACTGTTTTCATGACGGATACATATTACAAACCGGTATGCCTTAAGTCTACTGGCCTTATCGCTAGCGATGGAAGTTCTACAGCTGTCACTTTCACTGCTTCGGTTTAATACAGTTTAAGTTAATCAACAAAGGAGGCAGAAAATCAAAATGGCTAAAAAATTTGATTTCTCAGGCTGGGCCACTCGTGCTAACATGCTGTGCTCTGACGGTAGAACTATCATGAAAGATGCATTTAAAGAATGCGATGGAGTGACGGTTCCGTTGGTGTGGAATCATCAGCATAATAGTGTAGAAGAAGTGCTCGGTCATGCCTTGCTGGAGAACAGAGAAGATGGTGTATATGCGTATGGCACATTTAACGATACTCCATCTGGACAGAATGCAAAACTCTTAGTCCAGAATGGAGATGTAAACAGACTTTCCATTTACGCCAATAAACTAAAACAGCAGGGAGGTAATGTGGTTCACGGAGTTATTCGTGAGCTTAGTTTGGTTTTAGCTGGGGCTAATCCAGGCGCATATATCGAATCGGTCATGATGCATGGCGAAGATTCATACGAAGAGGGATATATTTGTCCAGATGAATATATCGAAAATGTGGAGCCGTTGTTCCACGCTGATACTGCTAAGAAAGGAGAAAAAGAGATGGCAGAAGAGACAAAGAAAACCACTAATGCCGAAAACGAAGAGACAGTTAAAGACGTCTTTGAAACATTGAGTGAAAAACAGAAAAAAGCTGTTTATGCAATGTTCGGTATGTTGCTAGAAGAAACCAAAAACGAAAAAGATACAAAACCTTCCGATAAGGAAGAGAAGAAGATCGAACACGCTGAAAAGACAGAAAATTCTGACAAAAAGGATGAAGAAGAGATTGTTGAAGACGTGTTTAACACGCTTAGTGAGAAGCAGAAAACAGTTGTATATGCTTTGATCGGCCAGGCTTTAGAAGAGGCTGGCGTTGATGATGATGAAGAAGACGAAAAAGAAGTCAAACCTAATAAAGGAGGAAACACCACTATGAAACACAACGTATTTGAACAGGATGCTACAAACGAAGATATGGATGTTCTTACACATTCTGAAATGAAAGAAATCTTTGAGGATGCTAAACGTAACGGCAGCCTTGCAGACACAGTATTGCAGCACGGTATCACAAACATCGACTATTTATTCCCAGATGCTCAGAACATTGACAAAGAGCCAGGATTCATCAAACGTCCGGATGACTGGGTTTCTGTAGTAATGAACGCAGTACATAAGACACCATTCTCTCGCATCAAATCTATCTTTGCTGATATTACAGCAGATGAAGCTAGAGCAAAAGGTTACATCAAAGGTAACCAGAAAGTCGACGAAGTATTCACTTTACTTAAGAGAACGACCACACCGACAACTGTATACAAAAAACAGAAACTTGACAGAGATGATGTTGTCGATATTACAGATTTCGATGTAGTAGCATGGTTAAAGAAAGAAATGCGTATGATGCTTGATGAGGAAATTGCTAGAGCTATTCTCGTGGGAGATGGTAGAAATAGCTCCTCTAACGACAAGATCAACGAGCAGAACATCAGACCAATTTGGACAGACGACGATGTTTATACTGTAAAAAGTGAAGTAGCAGTTACAAACTCTACAACAGACGATGAAAAAGCAAAAGCATTCATCAAAGCAGCTATCAAATCCAGAAAAGAATACAAAGGTTCTGGCACTCCGGATATGTTCATGTCCGAAGATATGCTTACAAACTGCTTGCTGCTGGAAGATAAGAACGGCCGTGTCATCTATGATTCTGTAGATAAATTAGCTACAGCTCTTCGTGTAAGAAAGATCATTTCTGTTCCAGTAATGGAAGACCTTAAGAGAGAAAAAGGATCTAAGACATATACTTTAGCTGGTATTTATGTAAACCTTGTAGACTACAACATCGGTGCTGACAAAGGCGGAGCAGTTAATATGTTTGACGATTTCGATATCGATTACAATGCAATGAAATACCTGATCGAAACACGTTGCTCTGGAGCATTAATCAAGCCATATTCTGCTGTAGCAATCGAGTTTGTTGAGGGGGAATAATAGACGTCTCTGTTTCTCCAGTTGATGGGGACGTCGATCTTCTCGGAAAGAAACCGGGAGACTTACAGGCTGGAATAAAAGTAGCCGGCGATGTAATCTCTGGTAGTCTGAAATATGTGAAGGATTACACAGGATTTAGTAGTAACGTCAATGAACAGAGTGGGAATTACCTAGCTCTTAAATTTGACACCAAACCGGCTAATGCTATAACTACAGTGGAAATTGTAGGCGGTACAAAGGGCGCTGTTACTCTTGACTCTGATCGAATGTTCATAGGTAAAATTTCCAATAAGGATACTCAGAAATTGAAGGTCGTTGTTAAGAATAGTGAAGCATCAAAAGAACAAACTTATGCGCTTACAGGATTAACACTTGAGCTGGCTAAATAAATTCAAAATGGAGTGATTAAGCATGAATAAATGGTGTGGGAAGATTGGCTTCACTTACACTGGTGAAGTTGAGCCCGGCGTATGGGTAGAAGATGAGGTTGTTGAACGACAGTATTTTGGCGATGTAATGAGTAATCGTTGGAAACGTCAGAATTCTAGTGATGTGAACAAGGACATCAATGTGTCAAACCAGATTAGTATAGTGGCCGATCCCTACGCCAGAGATCATGTTTCCGCTATGACCTGGATCGAATTCTCGAATGAAAAATGGGAAGTGACGGATGTTGAAGTTCAGTATCCTAGACTGATCATTAACATGGGAGGTGTATACGTTGGCTAGTAGATTGGAGTTGCAGAAAGAACTCGAAAAACTTTTTGGTAGCAAAAACGTATACTACCAAATTCCAGAGTCTCTTAAAATGAGTTACCCAGCAATTAAATACTCGAAAAGTAAAATCGATACTAGAAAAGCAAATAATTCTACGTATTCGAAACTTACAAGATATGAAATCACCGTGATTAGCAAAACCCCGGACCATCCAGTGATCGACAAGTTGCTGGAACTTCCGTACTGCTCTTACGATAGACCGTATAAAGCAGATGGTCTGAATCACGATGTATTAACACTTTATTATTAAAAGGAGGAAATTCAAAATGTCAAAACTTGTATGGGACAGAACCGGCGAACGTTTTTATGAAACCGGTATTTCACACGGAGTAGTTTATCCTCAGGCAACTGGAGGAACATACCCGAAAGGAGCTGCATGGAACGGTTTAACAGCTGTAACAGAATCACCATCTGGAGCTGAGCCGTCTCCATTGTACGCAGACAACATTAAATACTTGAACCTTATGTCCGCAGAGGAGTTTGGTTTCAGTATTGAAGCTTATACATATCCGAAGGAATTCGCAGAGTGTAACGGTGAAGGAGAATTAGCACCAGGCGTTAAGGTTGGGCAGCAGAAGCGTAAATCATTTGGTATGTCTTACAGATCAATTCTCGGTAACGACGTTGACGGCGATTCTCATGGTTATAAGTTACATCTTGTATACGGCGCATTAGCTGCTCCGTCTGAGATGCCACATAACACAGTAAACGACAGCCCTGAGGCTACAACTATGTCTTGGGAGTGTAGCACAACACCAGTGTCTGTTGCAGGATTCCAGCCGACAGCTCATATTGTGATCGATTCTACAACTGTTGACGAGGAGAAATTAGCTGCTTTGGAGAAAAAGCTCTACGGTGACGAAACGGAAGAAGCATCACTTCCGCTTCCTGATGAAGTAGCAAGCATCGTCAAAGGTACGGTATAACCGTAATTAAAAGTTAAAAAGAGTAAACGTGATAGAGGCCCCGCTTAATTACTAGGTGGGGTCTTTTTAAATTGAAAGGAGAAAAACATGTTAAAGAAAAATATTAAATACACAGATTATAACGGAGTAAACAGAGAGGAACCATTCTATTTCAACTTAACAAAAGCTGAAATCATGGAAATGGAAATGAGCACGGTTGGCGGATTTGCAGAGATGATCGAAAAGATTGTTGCTGCTCAGGACACACCTACACTCATCAAGATCTTTAAAGACTTAATTCTGAAAGCGTATGGTGAGAAAAGTGCTGATGGAAGAGGGTTTATCAAAATTGACGATGAGGGAAGGCCACTTTCTCGTAAATTCGAACAGACAGAAGCTTATTCCGAACTGTTTATGGAACTTGCTACAGATGCTGAAGCAGCGACAGCTTTTATTAACGGAATTGTACCGGCAGATGTTGCCAAAGAAGCTAGTAAAAAGCAGATCGCAGCTATTCCATCTGTTGAGAATTAAAGATGAAAACAACGGAGGGGTGAGTAATGCTTCAAATTACAATACCTGCTAGAAAAGCTGCTGAATTATGGGATGAAAGTGAAGAAGCGTTTATACCAGTTCCAGCTTTGAAAGAGCAGACATTGCAATTAGAGCATTCGCTCGTCTCTCTTTCAAAATGGGAATCGAAGTGGTGTAAAGCATTCTTTTCAAAAGAAGAAAAAACTCACGAAGAGATTCTCGACTATATAAAATGTATGACTATCACAACGAACGTCAAACCAGAGGTATATTCTAATCTGACACAAGAGAATATCGAACAGATTAATAATTACATTGAAGCTCCGATGACTGCCACCTATATTTCGGAAGATCGAAAAACTCCCGGAAGAAAGGAAACAGTTACGTCGGAGCTTATTTATTATTGGATGATCGCGTTGAATATACCGTTTGAGTGTCAGAAATGGCATATTAATAGACTCCTCACACTTATTAGAGTTTGTAATGTAAAGAATCAACCACCTAAGAAGAGAAGTAGAGGAGAATTAGCAAAAAGTTATGCGGCGTTAAACGCTGCTAGAAAAAAGAAGTTAAACACAACAGGTTAACGGACAGGAGGTTAGATATGGCATATCCATCAATGATTACGTCCTACCAACAGACGAGATATAACGTTACAAAATGCTCTAATAGAAGAACTGGAAAAATGGTTAAGTATATTCTTATTCACTACACTGGCACAAAAGCCAGCGCTAAGAATAACTGCATCTACTTTTCCGGTGGAAATAGAAACGCTAGCGCTGACTATTTCATTGATAAAGATGGAACGATCTATAAGTTTAACGCCGATTGTTCCTGTTATTATTCTTGGCATTGCGGTGACGGTAAAGGCAAATACGGAATTACAAATTCTAATAGTATTGGTATTGAAGTTGTTAGTGCCGGAGAAGAATTTACATCGGCTCAGATTTCTTCTTTACAGAAATTAGTACCTGCAATCCAGGCGGATTATGGAGTGCCTGATAGCGGTGTTGTCCGACATTACGATGCATCCAGAAAAAGATGTCCAGCTCCGTATTGTGGAAGCACTGCGAAAAATGCCGCTTGGAATAATCTTCATAAAATTATTACTGGTTCATCCGCGGTTCCTTCAACACCATCATCATCCTCATCTGGTTCATTCACTACGAAAGTAACAGATCCGGCTCTGAACATCAGAAAAGGACCTGGAGTTAGTTATGACATTACGGGTTGTATCAAGGACAAAGGTACATACACAATTGTTGAAGTTAAAAACGGTTGGGGTAGATTAAAATCTGGAGCTGGCTGGATCAACCTTAGCTACACTACATACGGTGGCGGTAAAACGACCGGATCATCTGGTTCGTCCGCTTCTTCATCGACTAGTGAAAAACTCACCGTAGACGGAAAAGGCGGCACAAAAACAATCAAGAAGGCACAGAAAGTCTTCAGAACCACAGTAGATGGTAAAATTTCGAACCAGTTAAGTTCTTGTAAAAAGTACATGACAGGTTTTGTATCAAGCTGCATCGACTGGGATGGAGGTTCTGGCGGATCTCCTTTTGTCAAAGCCGTTCAGAGATGGGCTGGTGTGACCGCAGACGGTAAATGGGGCAAGGATACAAGCATTGCCGTACAGAAAAAGCTTGGTGTAGAAGCTGATGGTTGCTTTGGACCGAACAGTATGAAAGCTTTCCAACGCTGGCTTAATACAAAATAGGAGAAAATTCAAAATGATTAGTTTCAGACATAAGGGGGACTTCTCTAAAGCTAGTCGATATTTCGAAAAGCTTCGAGAATCTGTAAAACTCGGTATCTTAGACAAATATGGTCGAGCTGGGGTAGCCGCCCTTTCGTCTGCTACTCCTGTAGACTCCGGATTAACTGCTAGATCATGGGGTTACGAAATCGAACACTCGAAAGGCTCAGACCGGATAGTGTTTACAAATTCACACATTAACCAGGGTGTTCCTATCGCTATTATTTTGCAGTATGGACACGGAACTGGTACTGGAGGTTGGGTTCAAGGGAGAGATTACATCAATCCTGCGATCCAGCCTATTTTTGATCAAATGGTACAAGAAGTCTGGAAGGAGGTTACTAGCGTATGAGTACAACTATTGATAATAGAGTCCTTGAGATGCGGTTTGATAACAGACAATTTGAGCAGGGTGTATCAACCACGATGTCAACTCTTGATAAACTCAAACAAAAGTTGAATCTCACAGGGGCCTCTAAAGGACTTGATGATTTAGGACGATCTGCTAAGAATGTTGATATGTCAGGACTCGGTCGCGGTGTCGAAACAGTCCAGGCTAAGTTTTCTGCGTTACAAGTAGCTGGTGTTACCGCTTTAGTCAATATCACAAACTCTGCGGTTAATGCTGGAAAGAGAATGGTTAAAGCATTCACAATTGACCCTATAAAGTCTGGTTTTCAGGAATACGAAACACAGATCAACTCTATCCAGACAATTTTAGCTAACACTCAAAAAGAAGGTACGAATGTAGAACGAGTAAACGCTGCCCTCGATGAGTTAAATACATATGCCGATAAGACTATATACAATTTTAGTGAAATGACTCGTAACATCGGTACATTCACAGCAGCCGGTGTTAAACTCGACACTTCAGTAAATGCTATCCAGGGTATTGCTAACTTAGCCGCTGTATCTGGTTCTACATCGCAACAAGCATCCACTGCTATGTATCAGTTATCACAAGCTTTGGCTTCCGGTACTGTTAAATTAATGGACTGGAACTCTGTAGTTAATGCCGGCATGGGTGGTCAGGTATTTCAGGACGCCTTAAAAGAAACTTCTAGATTACTCGGAACCGGGGCAGATGAAGCAATCAAAGCCACTGGTTCATTCAGGGAATCTTTAAGAGAAGGTTGGCTTACCTCCGAAGTCTTGACGGAGACGTTGAAGAAATTTACAACATCTGGAGCTAACGAATATGTTGCTGAGTATACTGGTTTATCTAAAGAAGCTGTTGAAGCGGCTTTGAAATCAGCAGAAGCACAATACGGAGAAGCAGAGGCTATTGACAAAGCATCGGAAGCGTTAGCTAAAAAATCCGGAAAAAATAAGGATGAGATTAAGCAAGCTCTTCAGTTTGCAAAAACAGCAGAAGATGCTGCGACCAAAGTTAAAACTTTTACGCAGTTATTTGATACTTTGAAGGAAGCGGCTCAGTCCGGCTGGGGTAAAACTTGGCGACTGATCGTTGGTGACTTTGATGAAGCTAAAAACTTATTCACAAGTTTATCCAATTTCTTCGGAGGATTCATTAACAAAATGTCCGACGCAAGAAATAATCTTCTTGAAAGCGCTCTTGGTAAAAATTTCACAAGTCTTGTCGACAAAGTAAAGAACGTTACAGAGCCGATTAAAAAATCTGCCGATAGTGTTAAAGCGGTTGTAAAATCGGTTAAAGATTATTCCAAAGTAGTGGATGAAATAATCGGTGGAAAATGGGGCGACGGTGAGAAAAGAATTGAAGGACTCACTAAAGCTGGGTACGACTGGGCTCATGCTCAAAACCTTGTTAATGAAAAACTCGGCAGTAGCGTTCGTCATGCCACAGACTATTCAGAGGCACAGGAAGGAGTTTCAGAGTCACAAGCAAAGACTAACACGTCGACTGCTAAACAAATAGCTACTCTTGCTAAAATGTCTAAAGCTCAACTTAAAGCCAAAGGATATACAGACGAGCAAATAGAAGCTTTTAGAGAATTAGCTAAGATGGCTGATAAAACTGGAATCCCGTTAGAAGAATTCATCGAGAACATCGATAATATTAATGGTAGATTTCTATTATTGAATTCTTTTAAAAATATAGGAAATGGTATAGTTTCTGTATTCAAAGCTATGGGAGACGCATGGCGTAATATTTTCCCAGCGATGACTGCGGATCAACTATTTGATATAATCGCTGCATTTCATAAGTTTTCTACACATTTGAAATTGACAGACGATAATGTTCAAAAATTACAACGAACCTTTGAAGGTTTGTTTGCCGTTATACATATTATCACCTCTATAGTGGGTGGTGGCTTAAAACTGGCATTTCGAGTATTATCCGAGGTTTTGGGTAAATTTGACATGAATATACTCGACCTAACTGCGGGTATTGGTGACATGCTAGTCGCGATTGACAACTTTATCACGAAGAACAAATTCATAAACACAGCTATAGACATTATGGCTACCGCTATTGCTAAAGTAATAGAAGGGGTTCGTAATTTAGTAGATGCGTTTCTTGAGTTACCTTTGATACAAGATTTTATAGAAGGTTTTAAAGAAATATGGGAGAAAATCGCCGAGGCACTTAATAGTGAAACTGGTAAAGGTTTCATGGAAACTATGACCAAAATAAAAGACGCATTTAATATGCCAGAAGGTGCGGCGCAAAACTTCAAGACTATTGCTGAAGGTATATTTTCCAGTTTAGAAGCCGGCGCTTGGAAACTAGTTGGAAGTTTGCCAGTAGCATTAAAAGTAGTAAAAACTGTACTGGAAATGTTTGGTACAAATCTAGCCGAAGTAACGGTTAAAATAGCCGAATGGATATCAAATACGGTCGAATTGGTTAAAACCAATACGCCTTTTATAGACGGAGTAAACAAAGCAGCTTCTGTCATAAAAGTCCTCATCGAAGGTATAGCTAACTGCGTTAAAGCGTTCATGGAACTTAATGTTGTTGGAGAGATCGTTGATCGATTCACTGGTATATTTGAAAAATTATTCGGAAGCATTAACAACGGAATTCAAACTGTGAATTTCCAGGCATTTGTCGATGCTATAAGTAATGCTTTTACCAATATCGAAAAATGGATTAGAGGATTAAAAGACTCAGAACATCTCGGCATTGATATTGTCAAAGGAATCGCTAACGGTATTAAAACTGGAGTAACATTAGCTATTCAGGCTATGGTTGAGATTGCGCAAGCAGTTATAGAAACTTTCTGTTCATTATTGGGTATTCATTCACCATCCACAGTAGCGTTTGAATGGGGAACGAATATTATAGAAGGATTGTCTAACGGTATATCCGCAGGCATAAATGCTATCATAAGTGTGATGGGCGCAGTCGGAACGGCTATTAAAAATGCTTGGGGTAAAATCCATTGGGAGAAGATACCTGAAGGAATTAAAACAGCCTTTACAAATTTATATGAGTTATTCAAAGGTTTTGACTTTGAGAAATTGATGGCGTTAATCCCAATCGGTGCCGCTTTATTCATGGTCAAAAAGATTTACGACATTGCCGATATTTTGGCAGACGGTATTGAGAGCATAAATAGTGTTCTTAAAGGTGTTGGATCTGTCATAGGCGGATTCGCACAAATTGAAAAAGCATTTGCTCAAAACATTAAGGCTAAGGCCCTTAGGAATATCGCGCTATCAATCGCTATTTTGGTGGGAGCAGTTATCGCCCTCACGTTCGTCGATACTGATAAACTTGCCGGAGCGGTTACGACAATTGTCATTTTAGCCGGCGTACTAACAGCTTTGGCGTGGGCTATGGGTAAGTTAGAGACCGCGTCTATCAAAATGGGAGACGGTAAAATTTCATTCGATGGGTTGAAAACCGCTCTTGTATCACTTGGCCTAGCGCTGCTGTTACTGGCGGCGACCGTAAAAATTATCGGCAGTATGGACCCAGAACAGGCTATGGCTGGATTTATAGGACTTACAGCATTAGTAATAGAGATGGGTGCATTCTTTGCTGCGTATGGGTTACTAGTTAAAGGAAAAGCTGCTAAGAACATGGATAAAGCCGGGAAGATGATTCGTAAATTGGCTACGTCATTGTTAATAATGGCCTTGGTGTGTAAATTAGTAGGAATGCTAACCCCAGGTGAAATGCTCAAAGGTGTTGCGTTCATGACAGCGTTTGGACTATTCGTTGCTGCGATGATGAAAGCTACATCTGGAGCAAAATCCAAACATATAAATAACATCGGTAAAATGGTTAGAAATATATCACTAGCTATGCTCCTGATGATAGGAGTGTGTAAACTTGCCGGCATGTTGACTGTTGAAGATATGATAAAAGGTGGTGTTTTTGCCGCAGCTTTTACTATTTTTGTAAAATATTTAGTGAAAGCAAGTCAGATCGCCAAAGGCCAACAAATCGCCAAACTTGGTGGGTTACTACTGTCTATCTCCGTGTCTTTATTATTGATGGTCGGCATATGTAAACTAGTCGGGATGCTTGCCCTGGAAGATGTGATAAAAGGCGGAGTTTTTGTAGCTGCTTTCTTTATTTTAGTTAAAAAATTAGTTGAAATAACGACTATAGGTGACGACGCTAAAATGGCAAAAGTTGGGGCCACTATTCTAGCATTCTCCATAGCCATTGGATTATTGGCCGGTGTTTGTATATTACTTAGTATGCTTACTGTAGAAGGCTTAGCGAAAGGACTCACAGCGATAACCGTTCTAGGATTGGTTATGGCCGCTATGGTTCATGCGACTAAGGGAGCACAAAATATTAAAGCGAGCTTGATTGTCATGGTCGTTGCTATTGGTATAATGGCTGGTGCAGTTGCAACACTGTCGGCTATTGACTTTTCGAGATTGGCCGGAGCGACCATTGCATTAGGGACCTTAATGGGATTATTTGCTCTTATGACTAAAAGTCTGAAGGGTATTAAAAAAATCAAAATGGGTCCAATAATTACTTTAACATTGGTTGTCGGGGCATTGGCCGGAATTATTTATCTATTACGAAACGTAGATCCAGGCAGCGCTATTGGGTCCGCTGTAGCACTTTCAACGTTAATATTGGCTATGTCTGGAGTGACTAAGGTTTTATCTACGATGAGCGTTAAGATAGGTGAGTCATTAAAGGGCGCTCTAGCTTTAACGTCTATGGCCATACCTTTATTAGCTTTCGTTGGCGTTTTACGTTTAATGAATGGTGTTGACGTCGCAGTTACAACAGTACTTGCTTTAGTCGGCCTAACTACCGCAATGACGTTATTATTAATTCCGCTATCCATGATCGGCAGTGTTATTGGATATGCAATTTCAGGCGTTTTGGCCCTAACAACAATGGCCGTACCTCTTTTGGCATTCGTCGGAATATTAAAACTCATGGAGGGCGTGGACCGAGCTACTGAAAACGTGAAAGCACTTGTGGTGTTAGCTGGCGCTTTAACATTAATGCTGATTCCACTGACGATTATTGGTACATTCGTTCCGTCGGCATTAGCTGGTGTTGTGGCACTCACTGCTATGGCGGTTCCGTTATTGGCATTCGTCGGAATATTAAAACTCATGGAAGGCATTGACGCCGCTATGACTAATGCAATAGCAATAACAATGCTTATGAGTACGCTGGGGGATGTTTTATTTAAGATATCTCTGGTTGCTCCACTAGCTTTGGTGGCGGTAGCAGCCATAAACGCATTGGTAATAACCATAGGAGCTATTGGTGTTTTAGCTACAGCGATCGGTGCTTTGATGGATAAATTTCCTAGCATACAAAACTTCCTCGACACAGGTCTTCCGGTTCTCGAACAATTGGCTGGAAGTATCGGAACAATGGTCGGTAATTTAATCGGAAATTTTGGCGAAGCTATCGGTGATAGTCTTGTCAAAATAGGAAACGATATTGCAGCATTTATGATGGCGTTACAAGTAGCGAGTCTTAACGCGTCTGGAATCAAAGGAGAATCATTCTCTGGAGTAAAAGACCTTATCGGTGTTATGGGCGATATTGCCGGCATGACTGTCGGAACCTCTGTTTCAGATGTATTCACACTCGGTGGCACGTCGATGGAGAAATTCCAGACTGACGCTGTTGCTTTCTTCAACGCCATGAAAGAAATATCAACCGTTGCAAATGGAATCACAATCGATGAAACATCTTTCAACGCCGTTATTTCTGCGGCACAAAAGTTGGCTGATCTTCAGTCATCGTTGGAACCAATAGGCGGTTTAATGTCTTGGTTTAAAGGTAGAGATGACCTAGCTTCATTTGGTGAGAATGTCGGACAGTTCTTCACATCTATTAAAACTGCGTTTGCGTCATTAGAAGGCGTGACCATAAATACCGAAGCTCTGAATGCAGTTATTGACGGGTCTACTAAGCTGGCGACATTACAATCGTCATTAGAGCCAATCGGTGGTGTGATAAGTTGGTTTAAGGGTCGTGACGATCTGGCAACTTTCGGAACTAATGTTGGACAATTTTTCGATTCTATGAAAACGGCGTTTACATCATTGGACGGAATAACTGTAAACTCGGAGGCCTTAACAGCAGTAATCGATGCTTCCACTAAATTGGCAACACTACAGTCAAGCCTAGAAAATATAGGCGGAGTAGTTGATTGGTTCACTGGAAGAGACGATCTAGCAACTTTCGGAACCTCTGTAGGGCTATTCATGGGATCTATGAAGACTGCTATGGCTACTCTTGATGGAGTTACAGTCAACGCAGAAGCTCTAACTTCCGTAATCGATGCTGCAACAAAATTAGCTGAGTTACAGTCAAGCCTAGAAAATATAGGCGGAGTAGTTGATTGGTTCACTGGAAGAGA
>ENA-OYWQ01000215-OYWQ01000215.1-human-gut-metagenome-genome-assembly--contig:-NODE-215-length-29751-cov-20.177229_pt1 | contig 29751 bp, 46 predicted proteins | sample MGYA00244810_ERZ653396 | MGnify/ENA primary metagenome ERZ653396 (study PRJEB26926, sample SAMN06165045) | human gut metagenome | biome: ENVO:00009003; feature: ENVO:2100002; material: ENVO:00002003... | reverse complement strand
TAATTATTCATATTGAATAAGCTTTTAGGATTAGAAATGATACTATAGCTATTACTGAGCAAAGGGTGACCCATTCCAGTAAGCATTGCAGTATTAACTTAAGTGTTTTCATATCCAGTTATCTTTAAGTTGCTAGATAGGGTAATGGCAGCGGATAGAAATGATACCCCCATTATTGCGGATTACTGTTATATCCTCATATTGGAAATAATCCAGGGAAGAAACGTATAGGTCGAATACTGATTTCATGATTAGCCGAGTTTATTAGGGTTGTACCCTGCGGGGAGTATACGGTAATTCTGTTGAGGTAAGTCGGTTAAGTATTTAATCTCCTCTATTGACAGGATTACATGTTCCTCTGAATCCCTGTCGTATATGGTAGCACTTTTTAAGTGTTTAGCCTCCATATCTCTAAGTATGTTAATTAACATTGATTTGGTTAATTGAATAGGTTAATTGAATAGGTTTACGAGTTTGTTTAATCATGGCCTTATTAAATTTATGGTTTATTACTTATCTTTCGTTATGCAAATATAGCAATAATATTTTAATATGCAAATAAATATTAACGGCCTTTACCAGCGTTCATCTTCTATAGTGATGTGTATATTGATGTTTTGCTGAGGGTGTTCTTTTAACCATCTCTCAATTTCACCGGCTCTTTTGAGGCTATCAATATAATAGGGAGCCAATCTTTGAACTGCTTCAAATTTTAGGCTCCCGTCGGGATTTACTAATTGCCTTGTCTCGGGCTCTTTCTTTTCCTCACTTTGGTAGGATATCTGGTACCAAATCGTCGCTGCCAATACTAATACGATAGCTATCAGTAGGGGCCTTAAGCACCCTTGTTCTTCTTTCTTTTTCATAGTTTTGTCTTTAATGTATCTCTGATACCGATTAGTTTTAATTTCTGTTCTGGAGTTAACTTTGGGTCGAGGATAGCTTTATTAGCCTCATTGTATAGCTCTTGCATCTTTATTCTATACAAAGGCCCTTTGATATGCTTGCATACCCAGTTGTATTCTCTTTGTATCTTATTGAATGCACTCATGCTACTATCTCGATTTTGAGTCCAGTGTTATGACTGATAATCTTTACTTCATCATCTCCAGTTGAGAGGATAGATATCACCTGTTGCATTGCCCCTCTGAAAGACATCTTGAGCATGGTCTCATCCGAGAATTTAACCCAGAGAGTATGTTTGAACCTTTCCGGGATTCCATCAGAGTAGTATCTTACTTCTACCTGATAATCAAAGAGTTCTAACCCTAATCGGGCATCCAACTCTTCTACCATACCAAGGTAGGTTTCTTTGATTGCTTCTTTAATGCAATCCCTCTCTTCTTCTTGAATCCTACTCGACTTCTTTAACCCATCCAGCAATACCTTTTTGTAATCTTTCATAATATTCGATTTTATTTTTTTCTATATTACAAATATAATGAATTTAATCTATATATGCAAATAAAACTTCTCGGCATCAGGCAGTAGGAATAGGTTCTAGAGATTTTAATCCTTATAAAGGTAAGTTTAGTTTAGTAACACAAAAAAGACCTCTAGATAAGAAGTCTTAATGGTCCTTTATTTATTAGGCCTTAGCTGGTATAGGTCTCGGCTTGTAGTAGTAATCTTCTTCCGGAATAAGTGGTTGCTTGTAAAGCTCGAACTCCAGACCGGATCCATTTGGAAACCCTATAGCTATATTTACCCCTATGTAATTATCCTCAAACAGAGGCAATACCTTGATATCTATCTTGTTCTCAATACTCTTTGTACCGAAGAGTTTGTTAGTAAAGTTGAGAACTACCTCTCGGATTATGGGATAATATTTTGGGTCATATTCCGGGTACAGGCTGTGGCAGTAAAGTCTGCTTGCCCTGATTAAAAGAGCTATGCGATGATTAGTGTGCATATCTAAAAGTGTTACATGATTTTGTCGAATACAAAGTAACTTGAAGGTTCTTTGGCTAATGAATGATAGTTTCTTTCCAAGAAATCCGTACCAACTACTGTTACCGTACGAATAACTTCATCTTCATCATCCATTACATCTATAATCATACCCAGGTTTATCAATTTGTCTTCCTGAGACTCTCCCAAAAGCATTCCCGGGCAGATATCATCCATAACCTGCATACCGACGTAGTTCCCGTCTTCACTGAGGGTATCGATGTATTTGCCGTTTTCAACATATTGGAAAAGGTTGCACCAACCCGTGATTGTGTGTATCTTTATCTGGGTAGCACAGGCAGATGCTGATAAAGTTACCTTCGAGTCGGTGCATAGCCAACCCTGCCGATTGATTCTCTCATCGGTAAAGACCAAGTCTTCCTGATAAGGTGGATAAGGTAAACCGAATACCTTTAACTTCTTACCTTCATTGATAAGTTGATTTACTCGGTTTACTACTTGAGTTGCGTTTAATACTTCTTTCATAGTAGGTGTTTGTTATAGATTGAATTGAATCTCTTCTCCTTGTTCACTTTCACTTTTAATACTTAAAAATCCATCCATGAATGATATTAAGTACTTACCCTGATAATCATAATTTTCAAGGGTATATCGTATCTTACAAAGATCATCTTGGGATAGATATAGAGTTACCCAGGAATTCTTAACCTTTATTCCCTTTAATTTACCATCAAGAGCAATAGCTATAGTGTCATTGCTACTGGGTCTAATTATTAAATCCATAGCCTTTTGATTTTTGTTTATACAAATTTAATAGTTATATTTCAAATATGCAAATAAAAATCAATGGCTAATCTTGGATTTCTGGGTCTACTTCTTCATAAGCTATTCCTTCTTCTATCTCTCGTCGGATTTGGTGATGGTCTTCGTCAAAAACTTTTAAGGCACCATGGTAGTCCCCTGTTACGCTATCGAGTTCTCCGTTTTTAAGGGTTAATCCTTCTTTCTCACCTCTGTTGCCATCTTGTTTGGTTGCAACTACAACAGGTAGTTCTTTGAAGTCATATTGGTTCTCTACATATTCAATTTCCTTTATACCACCCTTGTCAGCCAACTCCCTTTGAATCATTTTCATGGCTTCATCTCTAGTTAAAGTCTGCTCTTCTTGGGCACCATTATTGAATTGATTGTTCTGTTGAGCAAATATATTCACGGTACCCCCTCCAGTTACTGCCCTTACTAAACTCTGAAGAGAAGTTGTAGATTGCTGTTTCAATCCAAGGGCCTTATTGACCTCGGAAGTTACAAAAGGAGCATACCTTCCTCCCTGAGAATCTCTGAGTATCTGTACCTGTTGACTTATTTCCATACGGTCTTCAAGTGCCCAGCCTATGCAAGCCCCCATCAGAGAATCAGCAATTTCATCCATCTTATTACGGTCAAATAAGCCGTTGTCTAGAAACGTTTGTTTCATTTGCATCTGAATAATTGATGGCTCACATTTCAAGAAGTCTGCGAGTTCATTTACTGAATAAACCCTTGACCATAATTTCCCATTGTTAACTATCCAAGTATGGATAACGAACTTGGTCAGATTCTTAAGAGCTTCATCATCTCCAGCATTAGCCTGTAAGGCTAATTGGGTTATACCTAACCCCCTTGGGAATCGTGGAACTATCTTCTGTTCTTTCATGGTGTTTAATTTTGGTATCTAATAGTTAATCCGAATAAGGATGAATAAAAAGGCCCTGTTATGGCAAGGGCCTTTTTGAATTAACTCTTTGATAGTCAGGTTGCTGGATCACCGAAATAGGCTTACCTTCAATTTTGATGAGCTTATCGACAGATTAAATTCGGTTATATGATTTTCGAATTTAAGCTGGTTACTCAGTGCTAAAAGCCCCGAATATAGCTGGTCTACATGCTTGGGGTAATTTACCTCTATAGTAACCAAATTTAATTTATACTCATAGCTCAGATTTACCTCTTCCTCTCCGGCTGTTTTATATGAAGTCAGGATATTATCCGTTATCATAACAGCCAAGGTTAAAAATGTCCTCATAAAATCTTAGTAACTTTAGAGTCTTGTATTATTAGGATTTACTTCTTTCCCTTTGCTTTAGTAGCCTTTACCTTGCCCTCCTTGGCCAAATTTTGGGCAACTCCGTAGGCAACTACGGCCTCCAATATTGGCCTCATTCTCTTTTCTTTCTCCTTGGCTTCTTTTTGCCTTTCTTCTTCCTCAGCCCTAAGTTTAGCTTCTCTTTCCTGGGCCTTTTTACGCCTCTCTCCTATTTCCTCATGAATATTAGGGAATAGGTTTGCCCTGAGAGGTATTACATGAAGGGCAAAGAATGCTGAGAATAAACCTTCCGAAAAAGGTTCCCCAACTTTCTTGTTGGAAATATTCCGGAATTTATCCTGTTGCTCTTTTATGGCATGGAGGAATTTTTCGTAGGTGAACTGCACCTGCATTTTTTTACAGGCTGTAATGGTTGCCTCAATTCGGTCCTTAAATTCCTGACCGAAGGCCTCCATAAATTTCTCCCGGTTAAAGTTGTAATGTTCCCGGTCCAACTTGAATTGCTTTACATACTCCTGAGTTTTCATAGTGCTTTGTATTTTGTAAGTTATTGATTTATTAAGTGAGTTAATGCTTGTTCTCTAGTTACCACCTGGAAAAGGTAGCCTATATGCTTATCTTCCCAGTATGATAACCAAATATGTTCCTGGAACCTAAACCTATTCCTCTCTACCTCAGGAAGATTCCTGGGAATCCCCGTGATATATAATAGGTGAGGCCCATTAGTATTCTCTATGAATACGGGATGCAACATATTTTCATCTACCGTGAAATACCCTTTGATGGCATAATCCGGAAGATACTGATTAGACCTTACACTGCAATTAAAGGCTAAATCCTCTACCTGATATAATTCGGGATTTATGGGACATTCAGTACGGGTTTGCACCCCTTCCTGAGATTGAAGGTAATAGGTTATTTTAGACTTATCAAGCGTTACGCTTTTTACTCTTTCGGGAAACATGGTGCTTATCTTTTAATGGTACATAGTCTTCTATGTCATCCAATCGGTTAGTCACTAAAGCATATACGAATAGCTTAGCAGAACGGAAGAAAAACCTTCTTATATTCTTCTCCGTAATGTAGTGGTCGTATATCTTAAAGAATTTCTTTTGGTACTTGTGCTTTATACTCCGTTGTGTGAGATATGACTTAAGAACTTCTTTGTGTAATTCTAGCAATTCCTTGTCTACTTTCTGAATTGCTTTCTCAGGTAAGCCGACAACCATAATTTTTTATATAGTTAAAGGTGATTATACTAAGGGGCCAGGGCTTTTACCTTAGTCCTGTACCCCTCTCCTACTATGAAAGATTAGATTGCAACGGATTCCTTGACGAATTGGTTCTTGTACTCGAGGTACTCCTTCTTTGCTTTCTTGAACTCCTTGGAGTTCTGGTCCTCGATTCGGAGCATTGCCAGCTCCAGCTGATGAATCTTGTTTCGGACCGTCTGCCGGAACTTTTTCCGGGAAAGAGTGTCCTCGCAGTCTGCCGGATAGATGTACTTGACTTCCCGTTTCGTTACCACTTCCTCGACGAGGTTGGCTTCGACCTTTTTCTTGGTCTTATCGACCAGTTTCTCTTTCTGGGTCTTCTTGACCTTCTTCTCTTTGGCCGCTTCAGGAGTTTCCTCTTTTTTAGCCTCGGCCTTCAGAGTCTTTTTGGATTTCTCGACCTTCTGAGTCTTCTCTTCGATGAGGTTGTTGATTCCCTCTACCAGGTTGGTCTTTTCGATTTTCTGAGCCTGAATTTTCTTGTTCTTTTTCATGGCTAACAATGTTAAAAGGTTTTACAATAAATTAAAAGTGTTTTATTATTTCTTTTCCTAATGCAAATATAGGGGAACTTTTCCATATATGCAAATATTTTTATCAATTTCTTTGAGGTTGTGTTCTTGGCTTCTGTGTGTTAACCTCTTGTGGCTTTTCCCTTTTATTGTTTATGCAAATATAGATATAAATATTTATCCCTGCAAATAATTCTGCAACTACTTTTCAGGTACGTTCAAGGTATAGGTTAGTTTACTTCTCAGATAACTTCTTTAATGTCTTTTTGAACTTGGCCATGTAGTAGCAATCCTTGATAGGACATTTACCATCTAGAGTTTCTACATTAGCCCCACATTTACCTTTATACCTCTCATATAAATTCTCTTTATCCTTGTCCTCCACTTTACATTTTGTAGATGGAGTTGCCTTATATGGGCAACATTTCCTATGAGCTGCACAAGCAGCTTTGAAGTCTACTGTACTCATTCGTAGTATTCTTTTACCTTAGTTAACCGACCTTTGAATTTGAACGGCATTACATAGTCTCCCCACCACCCCGTTAGAGGTATAATACACCCGATAATGGCATAGTAGTAGAAAGTTTTTGCAACAAACTGCTGTTTCTCATCATCCCAGAAATCATCTGTTCTAGCATCTTCATCTTTGTCAGGGTCTACATATACCCAATTATAAGATATCCGGATGAATAGCCATTGAAATATCAGGATATTCATCCATCCCAATAGGGTTACACCTAATATCTTTTTCCATACCCAGCTGTTTGTCGGTTTCTTTACTTCTTTTACCATAATCCGTAGTTTGGTACTAATGTTTTAAGGGGGTGATAAATGTTTAGTGTTTTCCAGATATATTCTGCCTGAGTTATTACTGCTTCCTTTGCTTCCTGATGAGTAGAGAATTTTCCCCACAATTCAGGTATGTAGTTTAGGGTAGGGTCTTTTACACTTATATAGAAGTATACCTCTGTGTCAATTATCTGACCAATCCTCTTACCCCCGAATGTAATCTGAGCTTTAGGCTTGAATTCAAATACATCCTTGCTTCTTGAACCGTGAACGTACTTGTTCACTTTGAATTTAATCCGACCTGCCATATCAATCCATATTTCGTTCGAAGTATTCGTAAAAATCTACATCCTCAGTTAACTGGTCCATGAGTTCTTCCACATCCATATCCAGGTGTACTGATGCACCAGATACTTGCAGAGTTATACCAGAACCATAACTGCCAGAAGACCCATGAAGATTTAACTCCCTGGGTCTCTCTCCGGTAGATTCATCCCGATAGTGAATGATACCGTTTTTGTAGTCATAGCTCTTTACCTCGAATAAGTGTCTTGACTCATCCCAGTTTTTCCAGTGAGGAGTAGCATCGGGAGTAGGGGGAACTGTCTTAGTATCCCACAATACGCATATTGCACAGAATACTGATACCCCTATAATACCTTTCTTTACTGCTACCCAAAGGGTCTTAGCTTCATCGGGTTCCCCGTCTGGAGTGTAATACCTTTTCATAATCTTACTCCTGCGTATTTATTCCTGATTCTTTTCTCGAAGGACTTCCCAACGGATTCTCCGTTTTGGATATCCTCTTTGAACATTCTGAAGTCGAATTCAGATACCGAATTATACCGGTATACCTTTTCCCCTTTGAAGGTTATCTCAATGTCCCTTGTCTCGTCATCAAAGATAACCTTCTCAATCCTTGATGAGCCTGTGATTTTAATTGTGTCTTTCATCTTTACTGTCCTTTAAGTTCGAAAGTGTTAAGTCCCATAGCTACCACATTATTTTCTTTACGCAATGCCTGGCATGTGAAGAAAATATCCCAGAGAGTGAAGACGGAATCAGAACTCATTTCCATTAAGTCCTCTTCCATCATATAGAGTGTACTCATGATAGTATTGAACCATCTTTGGTTTAATACGGTTACCAACATAGTTTCAACATCCTCATATCTTTCGTTGAACGTATTGCCTTGAACCCTTTTGAAGGCTTCTATATATTCCCTTGCCATTGATTCTACCGCTTCTAGAGAAGTTCCGTAGCAAGGGAATATAATTTTCCATTTATCTAAGCTCTTATCCTCTAAAAGGGATTCCAGCGCCTGAATGTGCACATCCATAATCTGATTCCATATTTCTTGGGCAGATAGATGCCTTTGCAATTTCAGTTTAATACAGCCTCGGTTGATTTTCATCTTTATAATATTTCGTTATGCAAATATAATACTTATTATTATAATATGCAAATTAAATTCAGTGGTGTTGTATAGGTATATTCAACAAAGAACCCCGAACCCTTCGTGGATTCGAGGCATGAGAAGTTTCACTGATTGCCTATCGGTTTAATCCTCCTCTTTCTTTGCCTTCTTTTTCTTCTTCTTGTCCTTGCCTTCCTTGGCAGGTTTCTCGGCCTTCTTTTCCTTGGCCGGCTCTTCCTTCTTTGGAACAGCAGTCGAACCTGAAGCCAGCTCTGCAGCATACTTCTTTCCTTCTGCTTCGGCCTTCTCCTTCGACATCGTCTTCAGAAGAGTACGCATCTTCTGGCGATACTTCTTCTTCTGGTTCGAAGTCATCTCCTTGCCATCTACCGTGGGATAGTCGTAGGCATTCGGAGTGCTGGTTACCTCTTCCTTCTTGGGATGGGCTTCCGGCTTTTTGTTCTTTTTCTTCTCGGACTTCTCGATGGCCTTTTCCTCGTTGAGTTCCCGGGCCTTCTTGTTTCCGAGGTTGATAACGTCAATCCATGCCTGGATTTTCTTACCGTGTTTCTTGTGGCCTGTCCAGTCTTTCTTGGGGTCGAGATTGTTCTCTTCCATGTAGGCCAGCATTTCCTTCTGAGCCCGGCGAGCTTTCTTTGCTGCCAGGTCTTTCTTGCTAATGTCCTTTGCCATTGTTGTTGAGTTTATTAAAAAAATGAGTTTGAATTACCTTTGCATGTTTATAGTTTGGTCATGGAGTTTTTGGTCTGCACTTCCTTTATCTCTGAGATGATTATTTCTATCCCCCGAAGATATGCCATCAATTTCAGATGGGCAATGGCATCATCCTGAGAGAGGTTGGTGTATATAATCCTATATCTTTCCCCAGTGCCCTTGTTTTCAAAGGTTATGGTTAAGATATTTCCATTAGCCAGGTCTTCTACCCTTTTGACTAATGCCTTGACCTTACCTAATTTCAGGGTCTTATCTTTGATTAAAGATTGCCTTTTTCCGGGGGATAATCCTGGCACTGATAGTTGAGCATCAATGTCCTGAATCAATCGGGTCATATCCTTAATCCGATATATCAACCCTTTTACGGAGGAGTTAAATTGTCCCATTGAGGTCTTTGAATAAAGGTGTCACTTCCTATTTTCTGGGCATATATTTCAATCAATTGCTCAGTTCTAGAGATAATATACTCTGCCATCAGTCTATTTTCTTCGGTGATGTCTTTTTCTTCCCCTAGCAATAGCTGATATGATTGCAGTTGATTACATAATGCCAGGTATATAATTTCATCGTCTTCTTGCATATACCTATACAAAGTGGGGAGGTCCACCCTTTGTTTTCGGATGGCCTCCCCTGTATGACTCAAAAACTATGTCCGAATTGGTTAGGCTGCGTCGTGTGCCTATTCCTCATCGTCTTCGTCCTCTTCGTCCTCCTCTGCATCGGCTGCCTTCCCTTTCTTACCCATGCCGGGCATCTTCGGGACCAGCGTGCCGTGCTCCTTCTTGGACTTGACGGATACTCCGGGGATGGTTGTATTCGAGACAGCAATAACCTTGCCGTCCTTGTCGGTAACCACTGAGGTAATGAGAACGCCGTACTTCCGTACGTTCATGGCGAAGGTCTTTGCAACGTTGCCACCGCCCAGATCGATGATATCGCACTGTTTGCTGTTGGGTCGCTGACCAGGTGCCCGGTTCTTGAGTCGCTCCTTCATGGCCTCTCGTTTGGCCTTCTTCTCTTCTGCGGTCAATTCTTTCTTACCGTCTTTTTTCGTTTCTGCTTTTGCTGCAGCCTTTTCCTCAGCTGCTTTGTCTTTCTTCTTGGTTGCCATATCTTTTATTGATTAAGGTTTTTGATTAAAAAGAGGGCTGACCCGAATGAATGAACTTGATGCCATTTTACCAGGTATTATCTTCAGCTAATTAAGAGTATAGCAGCCCTCAGGAATTGTTATAGTCGGAATGACCCTTACTTTTTATTTTTCTTGGTGTCCTTCTTGGAAGCGGCCTTTGCCTTGGGCAGAGTGATGCCCAGCTCCTTGGCAACCGCCTTGCGGAGTTTCTCCACGTCCTCCTCGTCGAATTCGTCGGGGTCAGTTTCGAGTTCTTTGTCGTCGCAGAGGTCCTCTAGAGCTTCGAAGTCCATGCCGGCCAGGTCCTCAGGGGTTACCCCGTCATCTTCATCTTCGTCCCCGTCATCTTCGTCCTCGTCATCTTCGTCATCTTCGTCATCTTCGTCCTCCGAATCTTCGGCTTCCCCACCGAAGATATCCTCGGCATCTTCTGCCGAAATAGGAGTCAGAAGTGCATAGGAACCGTCATCGTATTTGATGAGGATAACCCCGTTAGAGAGAACCTTGCGTTCTACCTCTTTTGCTGCAGCTTTTTTCTTTGCCATAATTTAATGAATTAAAAGGTTGTTTGAAAAATGTTTGATTGATTATAGTTTCGTGATAAACTTTTGAGTATATATCTCCTTGTTTTCTTGGACCGCCATTGCTTTCAAGAATACGTTTTTATCCCTGATAGCTTCTACTTTCTGAGTAAATTCGTTTTGGTCTTTTACTTCGAAAGGTTCACCTTCTGTGGTGAAGGTATCGTCTACCGCATTACCTGTTTCGGTATAGTATTTTTTTATACCTACTATGAGTTTTATACCATCCCAGGGATTTTCTGGCTCCCTTTTATTTACTACTGTCATTTCGCTATTCCGTTTTTATATGCAGTATAATAGATTCTCGTATATCCTTCTTGTCCTATTCCGGAGTTCAAAGCAGTATGGATATCCCTGTAACCCTTTCTACCTGCCCTATAATCATGAGCAAAGTGTTCAGGATAAATATAGTGTTCTCCACATACCGTTTGGTTAGTTACCAAGTAAGCATACCATCCAGATTTCATTTTCATACGGAAATCTGACCTTGGAACAAAACCTTGTGATAATAGTTCTTTGAGAATATACTTCTCATTTAACCTCTTTCTTACCAAAGGCATCCCACCTGCCCTACTCAATACTGCCCTTTGATATTCATTCCAATGTCTTTTAGTCCACCTGATAGAACTGATAGCAGAACGTTTAGTTATGGCTTTATATGCAAGGGCTACTTTAATTTGAGCCCAGGTTAAATCACTCTTCTTCGTAAAGAGCCTTCTTTCTTTTCGACTCAATCTCCTTAGCCTTCGATAACTTAACAAGCTTTTCCGGAACAGGCTTGAGTAAAGTTCTATATTCTTTTGCTCCATAATTAAACTTATCTACCAAGTTCAAAAAGTACTTTTCCTTTTGTTGAGAGCCCAACCTCTTTTTCCGAGCAATCCTCTTACCGATTTCCCTTTGGGCTGCTTCCTTACGATTTCTGTAGGCTTCGGTTAGCAATATCTTGGATATAGGTTTCTTCCTTTTTCCAGCTATAAGTAAAGAATTACCTATAACAAACTTTTTCTCAAGTGCTGTTTTACCTTTTATCCAATGAACTGCTTTTAAGTTCTCTCGTCCATAATAGATTAAGAACCTTTTTCTGGCTGCCTTCAATGAATAGAATCCCTGTAATACTACTGCCGGTTCTCCTTTGTAGTTGTAGGACCACGGATACCACTTATGAAGGTAAATCTTTAAGTCCATTTCTTTTACTACCTTATTGAACCTATTGTAGTACTCTCTCCTCCGTTTCTTTTCCAGGAAGTATGCCCTTACATCAGGAGGTAAAGAATCGGGGTCTACTACCCCGTTAATCCTGGTAGCTTCTTTTAAGCATTCCCGGTATCTATCCAGAAAGCGTTTATCCCTTTCCCTATATTTATGAACCTTTAGTTTTCCACAGAGTACTTTCCTTTGCCATTGCTGTTTTAGTTTTAGACTCATCTTAAGAACTTGAGGAGGTACCCATGGGATTCCTAATCTATAGCAGGATTCTTCAAAGTCATCATGACCCTTGAATCTAAATACAACAGGCATACCCTACTCTTTCTTTTGTTTACGTAATGCTGCTCGATACCATTGCTGAATGGATTTCTCCTTGGCATCAGGAAACTTCTTTTGCACTCTTCGAGTAATACGGTCGATTGACAAACCTTTGTAGGTTAATTCGAATACATAGGATTTCTTGGTTCCTTTCCAGAGACCGTTATCATCCTTCTCTTTCTTAGGTTTTTTAGGTTTCTCCAACCCTTTCACCCTCTTAGTTTTCTTTTGCTTGGTTACTGCATCTTCTCCAATGAACCCTAGATTGAGTTGATAGTTTCTCATCGGATCGTCCTTTGCATAACCCGCAAGTTCTAGTTGCTGGTCCATCCACTTATCATACTCATCAATAAGGGAGTTATCCGGCTTATTTTCTGAGTGGTGAATCCATGATGCCAGTACATTGTAATCTGCTGAACAAGCATCTGGGAAAGGCATGCCGAGAGCAACTGCCCTTCTTTTCATGTCCTTGTAGGTCATATTTTCTAACCCACTTCCCATGACCTTAAGCTTTTCCTTGTTAAGCTTTAACGGTCTTTTGTCCTTTTTCTTACTTTTGCGCATATTTATATAAGTATAAAATTTATTTTCTTATTTCGTTATGCAAATATAATCAAATTTCTCGAAGTTGCAAAATATTTGCATTAAAATTCTAAGAGTTAGATTTAGTGGTTCTTTTCCGGCGTAATTTATAGGCAGTATCCAGAGTCTCACAAGTAAAATCCATGTTATTTATTGATTTGTAGTTAATAGCTTTCTGGATAACCTCCCTGTACTCCTTCCAGAACTTCAAGCCCCCTTTACTATCCACCGTTTTTTCAAAGTACCTTGTAACCAAAAATCCAAAGGTATCGGCAATAGGCTGACTCTCGAATATATACATCCTTAAATCAGTAACAGCCTTAATAATATCATCCTCTCTCTTAATTGGCATCACCCCATAACCCTCTTCTGGGAAAAGTTCATCTGATACTATAGCTGTGAAATACCTCCTACCGGAAGGACCGTTCTTCCAATACTCAGTAATCAATTGCCTTATCTTAAAGTCAGGTATTCGATGAAGGTAAGATAAGTATACCTTATCCTTCTTAGTTGACCTTCTCTTATATGCAGTGGGAGCTTGCAATACACGGGGCATTATTCGATAGTTGTTCCATCTATCAAACTCAAGAATCAGAGCATAGAGATCTTTATCCCACTTATTCTCTGATTCTTTCAGCCTTTTCATATTCTTTATGATTCTTGAGTTTGTTATAGAAGTTAACAACCAAGATGAATCTCCTGAATGTATCTTTGCTTCTTCTTTCGGTAGTCTTTTAACCATGGCCCCGAATAGGTAGTCCCTGAACCTCGGTTCTATTGGAGATTGGGGATTTACTAATGATGGATGAAGTTCAAAGTAGTCAGAAAATAATTTGAAGAATTTTTCTGCCCTGGTCTTTAGTTCCAGGTATTTGTAATGAGACATCTTGAGAATTTCTCCAGCTTCCCAAGTTGATAGTCCTCTGCCCTGAATAAACATCAGGCTATTCTTCTCGGGCTCGGTCAAACAATCCCAAGCCAATTCTTGATGTCGTTCCATATTTAGTATTGTTTGTTCATTAGAATATCTTCAGTACTACCGTCTGGAATCTGAGATAAGTCTACTTCATAGTCTGCCGAATACATCTTATACTCGTCTGATTCATGATAGGCAGAGTAGAGTACATTTTCTCGAGGTACCTCTATTTCCAAACTGCCGTCCATTTCTGGATATAACTTTACCAACATCATCTTAGTAGACAAGTTGTTCTCCAATAAGATTGCAGGTATTCCCTCAAACGGATATCCTCTAAGTACCACGTAATCCCCAATAGCTACTCGGGTAATATCATCTGCAGAGAATATCTTATTGGCTTTAGACATTCTTCTGTATTTCTTTACCTCTTCCTTAGTTATGGTAGCTACTACTGAGTAATCATCAAAGTCCTCGGCATTATCCACCCTCAGCCTCTTTCTTTTCGGACGATAGTCAAGGGATTTCATGAAAGACATTATGCCGGGTATGTCTTTCTTTAGTTTGTTTAAGTAGTATCTATCAAAAGCTTTCTCAGGCTTCATTCGTATGAATCCGTAGTTGAACAATAATGGTACATCATCGTACTCATTATTACCCTTTCGAGATTTCTTTAATACGCTGATAGTAGGGATTATGGCTTTCACATGCTTATACCCCCTACTTTTCAAATCAGAGTTGATTCTTTTGTAGAACTTCCTATCAAGCCTAAAAATACAGTATACGTAGGGAGTCTTCATATTACTTATTTAATTTCCGGACATACTTGAATATGTCCATATAGTTTAACAACCTTTGTACTTCTTTGAACATGTATACGGATAAGTGTACCTTTGGTGTTTTGATTTCCATTCTGGAAAGTTCTGAACAACTGTTTAACATAAATAAATCCAATGCTCCATTACCTTCTATAATAAAAAAGGCCTCTCCTTTGGGCATGGAGTTATACCTCATAATCAATACTGGTATTTTTCCACATCGTTTGGCATCTTTTGTGGCCTGTTCCCAGAAAGAAATTATTTTACAGCTCCTAAGGCCTAAGAGTATATGTTCGAATTTAATCTCTTGATAGTTCTTACATTCTATACTGAAAGGGAATCTTCTCGAGTGTTTTTCGTCGGTGCATACCAAGTCTCCCATAGCATCTTTTGCCTTTGCCCATCCTCCTGAGCCAGGGGTTCTAGAGAATTTATATCCTGTCCAGGATTCCCAGGCCTTTGCTATGGTACGCTCGAACCTGCTTCCTTTGTTTCTACTGTTCTTTCTCATGGTTTTGATAGTGTTTAATACCAATAGTCATTAGTGGTATTGTGAAAGGCCCCTTTCTCTGGTCACAGTAAGCACCCTGGCATTGGGTATTGGGAGTGATTCATGATGTGATATAAGGTATAGGGTTTTATCCTTGTATATTTTCCTGATAAGGCCTATTACGAGGTCTACATACTCTGAACTAAGGTTCTCGAATACCTCATCCAAGAAAGCAATGTTAATCCCTTTAGCCTTAGTCATAACTTCGTTCATAGCAAATGCCATAGCTATGTTCACCAAAGTTTTTTGACCACCTGATAGCTCTTCATAAGATACCTCTATACCATCCATAATTATCTGGGTGTTGAAGTCCTTCTTTACACCCTGGATATCTACATAGAACAGTATACTAAACCCAAGTACCTCTGAATATGATTCCAGAGTCTCATTCAATATATCCAAAGAGCTTTCAAATAAGAAGGCTTTTATACCCCTATTTCCAAGTGGGTCATCCATTACCCATTTGTAGTTATCTACTTTAGCCCTCTTTTCCTCCATCTCACTCTCGATAGATTGAAGCTTATCTGATAGGGTTGATAACTGGGTCTTATATTTCTTGATTAGGCCCAGGTTAACACCAGCTCTCTTTTCAGACAAAAGCTTCTTTATCTCAACATGGGTTAAATCAATATCCCTCTGAACTTTATTTGCCTCATATTCTTGGTCCCTAAGTTCTTCTAACTTATCCCTGTAGTTGGAGATTTTGTCCGCCAGTTTAGAACATTTATCTTGTAACCTTTCTATATCTCCAAAGGCTTTCTTTACCTCCATTAGACGTTTCAAAGAGTTTTTAATATCACCTCTCTTTAGTAACTTTATAATTACACCAATAAACTCTTCTAGAGATACCCTGGTCTTCTTCTTGGCATCATTTATCTTATTGAGTAACTCCTTTTGATTGTCCCGGGCTTCCTGAATTCTCTGTTCTATATGGTTCTTATAAGTTACTGTCTCCTTAAGCTCGTTCTCTTTTTTGGCCTTAGCTAGCAACGATAACTTCTTTTCCAAAACCTTTACTCTTGAAGATAGGTCATTCTTTACATGGTTGGCCTGCTTCTTCAAGTCATCAAGCATTCGCTGAATAGATTGCTTCTTTTCTTTGCTTGATGAGTACTTCTGGCTTATTTCATTGTACTCTCTCAAAGCTTCCGTATAGTAGCCCTTTGCAATATCTCTTGCCTTGGATATGTATTCCAACTCAAAAATCTCCTCAAACAAGTCTTTCTTGTATGAAGAGGATTCTTGTATCAGTCTTTTCATACCTTGACCGAATAGTATAGAATTCATAAAAAGGCTATAAGACATACCCAAATCAGCGTTTATAAGCGCCTGTATCTCCCCCTTATCCTTTTCAGATACTTCAACAGCATCTATCTCATATATGAGTCTATCTTTACCCTTAGCTCCATTTACCTCGCCTTTATATTTAAGGCATCGAGTTATCTTATGGGTCTTTCCATCCTTACCAAAGTATATCTCTACTTTAGTACCGTTATAATTCTTAGGTCTGTATTTCTCCCAAGTATTTACATCTGATTTACCTTTTAGATTCTTACCATAAGCACCCCACACCAGAGCTGATAAGATTGTAGTCTTACCTTCCCCTGTAGCCCCTCTGATTACAGTTATACCCTTTGAACCCAGATTTAATTCAATGTAAGGTATAGAACAGAAGCCCTCTATGATTATATTTCCAAACTGTATCATTCTGCCTCCTTTATTACCTTTAATAATGTGGCCTTCTTTTCTTTGTCTTTTATGCCCTTGGCTTTCATATATCGGCGTACTATAGATTTCTTAGTAAGTTCCCGATTTATTTGCGGGGTATCTTCCACCGCCACAACCCGAGACTTGCTAGCAACGACAGTATAATAATTGCCGTCATCTTTAATTTCATCCTCTGATGATACATCCACAAATTTAGGAAAGCCTTTGAATGACTTGAATTCCATTGAGAAGTCTTCATATATCTTCCAGTATCCAAGTTTACAATTACGGTCGGTTCTTCTTTGTTGTAAAGGAGCTCCTACCATGTATATCTTTTTCCCCAACCTTTGAGGCTTATGTATATGGCCTATCAATACTAATTTGAACTTTGACAGTAGATTTACGTTCAGATTCTCTACTGTTCCAACTTCAGTGTTATCGGTATCTTTAGCTCCCGGATAGTCAGTATGTAATAATAGGATTGTAGGCTTTAACATAGCCTCCTTCATCTGAGCCTTTATCAAAGTATCTAATCCTTTGTTATGGTCTAAGTAAGGTATTCCTACTACTCTGAACTTATCGAACTCATGGTATGAGAAATCCAGATTGTGTAAGAATGAATATCTATTGCAAAGGTTTGCCCAATGAGATGGTGACCTTCTGTCTATAGAATTACTTTTCTGAAGGTCATGGTTTCCAGATATACCATATATGTTAAATTCTTCGCACCTATTTAATTCTTCGAACTTCTCGATTATAATTTCATCAAGTGAAGTACTTATATATTCTGGACGGTGCATAAAATCCCCCGAAAAGAATGCCGGGCATTTATACTTGATACATAAGTCCTTGATCAAATAGAGGACCCTGAAAATACTTAGGGTCCTCTTGTTTTCTTCATTGAACTTGGGATACTCTCCCAAGTGCAAATCAGAGAATGCTATTCCTATCACCTTCATAACTGAAGAAATTTCCTTATTAAATGCTTTCTCTTTTCGTAGTTCATCTCATCTAATATGAGAACCTTTACCTTGTAACCCATGATTTTCAAAGTACCAGTACTTGGTATTCCATTCACTGCTTGCATTACTTTGAAATCTGGCTTGTACCCCCACAGGTCAAGTAATCCATACATAACCTGAGAAACTTGGAACTGATAGTACTTTGACAGTACTCGTTTCCCGTTATCCTCGGTTACCCAGTCCCTGAAAAAGCTTGAGGAGAATGGTATGAATATCAAGTGAGTACACTGTTGACCAAGTAGCATTTTGCATAAGTCTATAGCATGGTCCAGGTCACACTCTGCCAACCTATGAGATAACTTATTGATGAAGTATGCTGCAGAGTCAAAGTATGACCTGTCAGTTACAAAGTTATCCTCCCCTCGAAAGGCTTTGTTACGAAGATTGAGTACCTGCATATCCTGCATGAATACTGTCTTTGCATCCTGCTGAATCATGTCAGCGTGGGGCATGTCTTTTGTTTCTGGTACCAGGTCAGAGTATGAACCAGATATAAAGGGTATCTTCAACATTTCCGATACTTCCTTTGCAATGGTTGTTTTCCCTACTCCGGAAACACCTGTAAACATAATTTGATATTTACCGTTGTACATACGTTTGTAGTTTTTTGAAAGGTTCCAAAAAGTCAGGTATCTTAAATGACCTCAGATTGAACTTATCGAGGACCATGAATAACCTATCTTTCCTTATATTATTAGTACATCCTTTTACCCAAGGGACTTTCTTTATCGGGTATAGAGTTAAAGCAGCTTTCAAATCTATAAGAGGCTTGTTCTTCTTATATAACTCTTTTAGCTGGTCCCTTTCTATGCCCTTAAACTCTGCTCCTCTTGCATCTATGAAGTCAGCTATACTCCCGAATTGGTTCAGGAAAGCTTTGGTCTTCACTTCACCCATACCGTAGTAACCCGGGATATCATCAGACTTATCTCCGTTAAGTATTAGGTAATCAACGCATTCCTCAGCAGAATAACCCATAATCTCCTTGCAGGTTTGATTGTGGATTAGTGTCTCTTTGTTGGGATTGAATATCTTCACTCGTTTGTCAAGTAATTGACAGAAGTCCTTATCTGAAGATATTATGAGAGATTTACCAGGATGGTTTATAGCCAGCCAGGCAATGTAGTCATCTGATTCATGTCCTAACCCTTTCTTATCTATAATCATCTGAACCCCGAGTAGTCTTAAAATCCTTCTCAACAGAGCTAACTGTTTATTGAAGTCTTCATAATCCATACTTATCTTACTCCGGTGAGCTTTGTAACCTTCAAGTAATTCATTACGGAAGTTAGACTCTTTACTCTTCTGAGTGTCAAATGTTATTACCACGTGACTTGGTTTAAACCTTACAAGGTATGAACCGAGTATTCTTAAGAATCCGTATACTAATCCGGTACCAGCTCCGTTATTAGCTTTAAGATTCTTAAACTTATGGTATGAACGGTGAGCAAGGTTACTCCCGTCCACTACCATAAGCATCCTCGGCTTTCTACCCCTCGTCCGGGATGTATTCGTCTTCTTCTGTATCATCAGCTTCTATTTGAGATTCATAGTCTAAGTCTGCATCAACAGGGAACATGTTTCGTGCAATCTTCTTTATCTTGCGTTTTGTTGTTCCTATAGTATTTATACCTGCAGCCTTAAGAAGTTTCTTTCGAAGTTCAGCATCCTCTTTAATCAACTTATGGAAAGCATCCTCTCCTCGGCATAACTTACTTCCCTCGAACATATATGTTCCACCACCGAGTTTTTCAATTACACCGGCATCTTCCAGTGACTCTTCCAACCAGAAGTATCTGTCAAACCCTACCTCGTGATATTTTGGATTGAAATATATCGGAGCTTTAGATATGGTCTCTCGTGGAGGAGATACCTTATTCTTTTTCATCTGGACAGTTACATATTTACCTGCCCGTCTTTCTTTACCCTTATACTTAATCTTCAGAGTCTTACCAGAATAGAAAGCCAAACGTATTGAAGCATAAAACTTGAGTGCTGCACCTCCTGGAGTAGTACTTGTATCTTGACCGAAGCCTGCTCCAAGTTTACTACGTAATTGGTTGATACATACCATAGTTACTCCCAACCGATAAAACAGCTCATTCCGGATTCGGAACATCTTGTATATCTGTTTTGCTCGGTTACCCATTTCGGCTTTACCATCAGCCATCTTAGCGTCTATGGCTTCTATTGAATCCAGAGCTGCTATAGAGTCTATCACAACGATAATAGGTTCGTTGTTGGTTAGTTTTGACCTCCAATATATTGCCAAATCTGCTATAGCATCAGATATGGTTTCTATTCGGGTGTCATTAAGTACTGTTACCCTTTCAGGGTCCAGACCGTTCTCTTCAGCCCATGAGTTCATCCAGGCTTGTTCTGCATCCACCCAGATTACATGACCCCCGAGTTGCTGAGTTGCATACGCAAAGTTGTATGCTATCAGGGATTTACCCGATGATTCCTCTCCCATGATTTCAATTATCTTACCGAATGGTACACCACCACCCATCTGATAGTTGAGAGCAAAGAAGGTTGAAGGAATCCACAACCCATGATGATTTATTGTACTGGCTTTGAATTGGAGAGATGACCCATATTTCTTGAGTATCTCGTTTTGTGTTGGTATTTTGAATTTACGACCTCCTGATTTTTTAGGAGCTCTTGCCTTTCGTGCCATACTTATTATTTATTATATGAAAAGAGTGGGATATAAACTATATCCCACTCCTGCTCTAGGTATATATCTAGAAAATCTTAGATATCACTCTTATATTCCTTTCCCTTTTTCTTTTTCTTGTCCTCTAGCTTGCTTTTGGAAGAGGACTTCTCACGTGGTCTTTCATCCTCATCGTCATCATCCCCCTCATTGAGGAATGAAGCCAGCTTCTCCTCGAGTTCGTCGTAGGAAAGGATATTTGCCCGGATTGCTTTCTCCAGGTCTACCTCTCCCCGATACTTCTTGTCCAGCTTGGTTTTCTGGCAGGGTGATACCGAATAACTGGTATCATTCTTACCGGTACCAGTACGGGTGATTTTGATATCGTATCCCTCTACGGGGTCGGTCATATCTCCCCAGTCCTCTTCATCGAGGTAAAGGTCGATAATATCCTGATATACCGAACGGGGTACCATCATGGGTTTATCTACCCGGTCTGGGTCAATTTCCTTACCCTTGGTATCTTTGTACCCGAGTACCCCGATGAGATACTTTCTCTTCGGTACCAGTTTCGAGGCCAAGGCCTTGTCATCGGGGTCATCGGAGTTTTTAAGCTCCTGGAACTTCTCCATGAAAGGGCATGGCTCATCGAAAGTTGCCGGAGATATAATACCTCCCTCCTTTGGTCCAAGATAGAATTGAATAATCTCTATTCCTAATTCCTCGTCTGCACCACGAGATTTGATACGTACTCGGGTAGTTCCTTCTTTCGGGTAGATTATTCCACCACCTCCACTACGCTTTTCCAGGTCCTTCTTCCTGGCAAGCATCTTTTCTCGGGTAGTCATTACACTGCCCTTTTTCTTGGTTGTTTTTTCCTTTTTCATGGCTTTATTTATTGGTTTCGATATAAAGTATCTCGTTCAGAGATAATATAGTTGTTACTTGATTGGGAAGGTCTACTACATCCAGTTCTTTACCAGCATACAGACCGTAGGTAACTACTGCTCCAACCTGAAGACCGGGATATTCTTCCTGCTGTTCATCAGTTATGGGTCCTACCTGAATTACTACACCTTTGCGTGGTACTGAGTCCTTATCGTGTTCCTGAGGGATATAAAGTCCTCCTTTTGTTTTGGTATCTGCCGTTACTACCGGAGATATTATAAGTACCCGACTTCCTGTAGGAGTTCCCAAACCTTTCAGTTTACCATTCAACTCCTTTGCTTCTTTGACCGAAATAAGGTCTAACTCAATTCTTGACATATTTACTGTTGTTTACGTAAGTTTGCTGATACAGTTCTTAAAATATTCTCTCGTGATTCGTAAGCTTTACATATACTTATCATTTTACTCGCATTGTACTCAGCCTTCATATATCTTTTCAATGCTCCCTGATAAGCTTGGTTGTTCTCTGCTTTATGAGCTGCTGCGTCATTGTTTACATTACCTGATTCTTTATAGTAAAGCCATGCCTTACTATAAGCCTGATCTTTTGCCTTTTCAAGTTTATCCCTTTTATATATAAGCCTATCCCTTACCATCACCAATAGAGCATAATTAGATGGACTTCTACGTAAAGACTGATTGACCAGGTTCTCATCAATCATGAGTTCCTGGTCTAAATCAATCTCATAGGTTTTCCCTTGAAATAGAATCTTTAGTGTGTTTTTCTTAATCTGGGATAGACGTACTATCTTTTGCCTTTTTTCCATATAACACCTCTTTCACTGAAGTATTTATACATGGTCATAATGCTTATTCCATATTTGACCTTTATCTGTAGGTTACTCATACCACTCTCATAATCTTCTATCATCTTATTTATAGACTCCTCACTCAACTTAGGGCTTGGTATATTAAATCTACCGTCTCTTATACATTGTTGAGTATTCTCTTGGTTAGTACACCAATATAGATTTTCTACTTTATTATTTTCTCGATTATTATCCTTATGACCCACACACGGTTTATTATCTGGGTTTGGAATGTAGATTAAAGCTACCAACCTATGTATATTAAACGTATACTTAATCCCCTTATTATTTCTTAGGCTTACTATCAAGTAACCATTGTTCTTCTTTCTCTTAGCCATTTTCCTCCAAGTAACTCTATCTCTATACTTAGAGTACACATTACCTTCTCGAGTAACATGGTAACAATCAAAATCTGGTATATTACCTTTCATACATTCTCTTCCTAAACTCTCTCTTATTTTTCTCTATCTCTTCTGGATATAACTTAGGATAATCTTCTATTTCAATACCTTTGAACTTACGATGTTCCTCTAAGTACTCATCAGGATTAAAATCTGGTTCAAGCATTTTCCTATAATCATATCCAGGAATAAAAGGTAGTTCCTCTGCCATAGAACGCCCGATAACGAAGTCCATTGACATACTTACGTCGTCTATCTGGAAGTTGAAGTATTCTTTAGTATTTGGGTTACGGCAAGTTTCCCAAATCTCGTATACTACCCAGGTATTTATATATTCGGGACTTACCAAGTAATAGGTAGCATCATGAACATTACAAGTCTCTTGCATAAATGGTAACTTACCTTGCCTCATTTTCCAATAGTTTAGGATTGAAGCGAATAAGTTCATATCTGATGCAGCGGATTGACATGGCATATTAACTGATAATCGTACTGCGTATGCAGCTTCTTGCTCATTATCAGAATATACTTGAGGTAACCTTCTTTTCCTGCCAAACAAAGATTTAATATATCCCTGTCTTACCAATACTTTCTCCTGGTTAATCATGAACTTCTTAATCTTTGGATGTTCTTGGAAGAACTCATTCAACTGTTGTTGAGCTTCATCAGGGGTTACTATGATACCAGCTTTCGGGTCAGATAGTTTAACTGCAAGTAGTTTCTTTTGAATACCGTAGATAATACCAAAACATATCTGCTTTGCCTGCTTTCTCCTGTTCTTCCAAACCTTGTAATCTGGATGTTGCTCATCACTATAAGCTTTGTTTGCTTCATCGTACGATACACCATACTTCTTTGCTGCAATCGCAAGGTGAGGGTCCTGACCCTTTGCAAAAGCCTCGAGATAAGTTTCATCCCCGGAAAGGTGAGCCATGATTCTTAACTCTGCCTGAGAGTAGTCAAGTGCCATATATAACTTTCCTTTGGGAGCTACTAACTGTTTCTTTATGTTAGCATCTACGGAGGTTTTAGGTATTTGCTGAAGGTTAGGTTCAGAACTACTTAATCTACCAGATGTAGTACCAATGATTTTGAATTGACCATGGATACGGTCATCATCCTGTACCTTATCATGCCATCCCTCAATATATGTAGTGTACATCTTTTTCAATCCCCTCAATTCAAGAAGATTGTCCAGGAATATAGCTTTCGGACTTTCTGAGTCTTTAACCGTTAACCGAAGTTCTACCAATGTGTCTTCATCGGTACTTGGTTTATCAGTATCACTATTTGTTTTCTTATCCTTAGTATACTTGATAACCGGGAAGTTGAATCCATTTTTAGAGTACAATAATAAAGGTAAATCAATAGGACTGCCCAAGTTTACTTCTCGGGTTAATTCAAGTTCTTTCTTAGTTGTAAATACTCCAGCCCTGATATTGGATATCTTTTGTTCCCTACTTGCTATCTTCCTCTTATTTGCAGGGTCTCTATAATCCATATCTTCAAGTTCACTTTCTATGGACTCCAGGTATTTGCTTATTCTCTGTTCGGTAAGCCATCTAGAGAATTTCTTTACTCGTGGAAGATTCAAGCAATTAGCCTTTGCTTGGTCAATCTTTGGCTTGTAAGATTCAAGCAATTCCTGATTGAATTCCCTATCAAGGTATAACCCAGTTTTCTCTGCATGTTGGAGTACCCTGGATGCTGGCATTATCAAATGCCTAAATAATGGATACATACCTATCTCAATTAACTTGCTCTCAAAGAACATAGCTAACCTAAGAGTATAATCGGTATCCTGACAACCATACTTGCATAAGGGTTCCAATGGTTTCTTATCCCAAGGTATCTTGTCGAACTTCTCTGCCTTCTCGTAGTCGCCATGCTCTGGTAGATACCTTCTAACCATTGATTTCAGGTCATTAGGTTTCTCTTCATTTAGAAGATACTTCATAAGCATTCCATCCAGAACAGTACCTCTAACATATATCCCATATAACTCGAATATCTGAAGGTCAAACTTCAGATTCCATCCCACTTTAGTTACATTGGGATTCTCAACCACCTTTCTACCAAAATACTTTAACCAACGTTTCCAATGAGGGTTTTCATATTCATGGTGACATAAAGGTATTGATACACCAGAACCAACTTGAAAGGTTATGGATAATATTGTTGGTTTAAAGGTTTTATTATAAATACCTTCGGCATTTGTCTCGAAGTCTACAGAAGCTATTCCTGTTTTCAAACAAGCTTTCACAAGCCGTTTGACTTGTGAGAAACTTTTGATTATGTCATATCTTGACTCCATGTTTATTCTTATTATATGCAGTATAGAATAGATCTTTACATGACCATAAGTCCGACGTATTCTTTACTACTTGAAAGATACCATTCTTTACTCTTTTTATATACCCTGATCTACAAAGAAGACAGCATAACCAATATAAATATGCTGTCTTAGCTCCTGTACTCTGTAAGTAAGTATATCTAAATGTCTGACCAACTTCTTTATTTTGTAGAAGTTTTATCAAATTAGATATAATGTCTCCCTTCATAAGAATTATAAAATTATGTACTCGGAGCGGGAATCGAACCCGCAAGGTCAATGACCGTCAGAGCTTAAATCTGATGAGTTTACCTATTTCTCCATCCGAGCAATAAAAATGAGGAGTTATCAGTACTCCTCTAAACTGGCCGCGCTGACAAGATATTACCTCTAGAAAGATATCTCACCATTACAGTATCAATTAAGCATCTTATACTTTATACTTATTTAGGTGTTTTTCTTAAAGGGAGATACTTACCTTTAGTAATATGATTGATCAGTTCATATTCTCACCCAAATATACCCTCTGATTTTCAATGGTAGTACGGAAGACAGGATTCGAACCTGCGACCCCTTGCTCCCAAAGCAAGTACACTAACCGGACTGTGATACTTCCGTAAATTAGGTACCAGTCTATATCCCTACCGTCCAGTACCTTGGAATGAATCAGGACTCGTTGTCCACAGCGCAAAGTAAAGATTCATAAGTGGACCCAGAGGGGATTGAACCCACGATCTTCTGATTATGAGTCAGCTGCTCTAACCGACTGAGCTATGGGTCCAGGTGAAGGTAACGGCTTTACTACTAATCTCGGCTTGACAGAAAAGAAACTAAGTTCAACCACCGTTACCTTCTTTGTTACCTTAATTCTGTCTGGATAGAAGTTTTGAGTTTTACCCAGTCCTTTTTATAACTATGCAAACTATCAATAGTATGATAGAGATATCCAGGCTTGATTCCCACCTCGCTAGCTACATATTCCATGAGTCTCCATGCCAGGTAAACATCATTACCGAAGTGGGTTACAAAATCAGAAGACCTTTGGTGATAACATATATTGAGTTGCTTTTCTCCTCGGGCATTCTCTCGGATGAGGAAGTCGTAATACATGGAGCACGGTATTCTCTTTTCTCCACCGAGATAGTTTGAATCGCAGTCCTCATCGAAACCGACTTCACCATATATGTTTAATATGGCTTTTCTTGTATCATTGTCATTCCTTAACAATTCTATTACTGCTTCGAGTTTTGAGAATGCCTTACCTTTGTATGACACGGTCTCATTCATACGTTCTGCATAGGTATAGTCAAAGAACCCACCAACTAAAAACTCTTCCCAAACGTTTTTACGGAGTTCCCATGCTTTACCTGGATTTTCCATCCTACCGCATACTCTCTCTTCGAATTCTGCCTCTGCCCAATCTTTGGACTTAGTGAATACAAAAAGTGCAGCTGGGTCTTCCATGTGAGTTAAACAGTACTGCTCACAGATGAGTTCCTTTGTAATGAAGTCATCATTGCCTTCTATTACCTTGTTTTGATAGGTACGGGGTTTTACCTCATTACCCATTTCCCATAAGTTTCTTGCCGTCTCTGACATTAACTCATAGGGGTTCGAATATATTCTCATTGTTTGTTTTCTTTAATATATTTTCTTATAGATTTTCGTAGTTCTTTCAGGTCCTGGATATTCATATTTGGCAATCCTATCCAGTGATAACCGTTAGTAGATATAGATAATTCAATATCTCTATCATACCCATTTTTATACTTGCTCCTGGATATTTCTACACCAAAGTATGGATTACTTTTCCTCTCTTGTTTCATGGATATACCTCCTTATCTTTCTTCTAAGTTGTCTTAAATCCTTCCTACTTATATTGGCAACGGTATTAAATAGCCATTCAATATCTGTAGAAAAGGTAATATCGATATATCCACCAAGCTTACTTGTATAGGGAGACTTCTTTACTTCTATATTCATTGCATTGATATTTGCAATTCAATAGACTTCCCTATATTATAACGGTAACCAGTCTTCACTCCCAAGAGTACAGTCTTTAGCTAAGGTCTTAGGATATTTGAAAAGCTCGGGTCTTAATACTTTTATTGCTCTTTTATGTACCTTATATTTTATTTTGTCAGGGTCCACCTCAAGCAGATACTTCAACCTGTCATACCAATTACCGTCGTATATACCAAGCTTATCACTCAACTTAAGTAAGTCTTCATGGGCATGGTACATAAGAAGTACAGTATCATCATTGAATATCTGACTGAAATGTATTGATACATGAAACTTCTGCCCATATCCGAATATATATTCTCCCATACGTTGAATAAGGAGTAGGTCACATATCAGCCTTTTAGTAACCTCGGATGCCCTCATGAATACTGTTATCATGGGGTTATCCATACCCACTTTTTTAGATACAGTCATGGATAATAGGCAATTCTTTCCGTGGGCATGTTTATTATTAAACTGATAGCCTATGTTGAATATCTTTCTATTGTTGATAGCCTCTATAACATCCAGCCTCAGTAATGAAAGACTATTCTCATCAACATAGTTAGCCACTAATGACTTCCACTTTGACATGGTATAATTGAAATGCCTACCAAAATCAAATTCGGGGTCTACCAGAGGTTCTTTAATACTAATGACTAAATCATTTATGTATTGAGCTTTACCAATTCTTTCTATGTCCAAACCAAGCGTATTGAACAGGAATAACCTGTTAAGTCCTTCCCAAGCTTTCATGCTGTTCTTGAACATTAACAGGTTATTCTTTACCTTTACTCTACTCATCTGATTCTACAGTTGATTCATTATCATCCCTATCATCTTCGTCTGGTGAGGAGAACGAGATTAGTTTCTTCTTTTTCCTTTCCCCACTTTCTTCAAGCTTTAGCTTAAGTCCGTACTTTTCAGTGAACTTTAAGTATGTCTTCTTTATCGTGTTTCGCTTAAGTATAGATGGGCATACTTCTGGTAAAGGAATACCATCCCAATCACCAATCTCTAAAGATGATGCCAACATGGACTTCTGCTTATATCCCAAGTCTTTCCTTAATACTTTGAAAGCTCTGAAACTGTTACCATAGGTTTTATAACCTGCTTCATCGCTTGTCATAAGTTTTTTGAGAGATTTACGTATCTTCTTTCTACGTACTTCATCGGTACAGTTCTCTTTCAATAACTCCTTAATATCTTTTCGATTCTGATACAGCAAGATTGTAGTATCATTTGCCCAAGCTGCTTTGATAATCAACTTTAGAGAGAAGTTATCATGGCCATAAATATACTGACCCATACGGCAGAATAGTAGCATATCTATGGGCAACCTTGTAACTATCTCTGATGAGCGAAGTATCACTGTTATCTCGGGATTTTCAATCCCGATCTTACGAGAGAATATACCGCCCACCAAACATCCCTTACCGCTGCCGTGATTATCGGCAAAATGGAAGCCTATGTGATAATTCCTGTTTACGGTCTTATTCTCTTCTAACTTCCTTATCATCAACTTAGCTTGGTCAAGTACATCCAAATCCAAGTAGTTGGTAATTAAACCTGTCCACTTTGTCATGGTGTACCCAAACATCTTACCGAAGTCGAAGTTTGGGTCGAACTTAGCTTCTGCTATCTCTACCATTAAGTCATAAGTGAATAGAGAGTCGGTTAGGTTGTAACCAACTCCTTCACAGAACCACTCGGTCTTCTTGATTAAGAAGTTTTCGAGTATCTTCTCCCAAGCCTCTATTGGGCTCTTAGTTTTTATAAGATTCATACTAATACTAATACTTAGATTTTTGGCGGAACAGGTTTATGTGATTTTTCTTGAAATAAATGTAGAACACTTCCTTAGAATCCATTCCTATCCATCCAAGATAACCACAGAAGTATATGAAAGCCTTCACCAACTCAGCCTGATACTTTAACTCCTGAGTCATTACCTGAGATTGTTTCCAAGGTTTGTTCTTCAGGAAATTCCTGGCTATATTAAGGTGGTGAGTTATCTTCCACAATATGTAGGGATATTGAAGAGCATAGTTTTCGTGGTTATACTTATGACCACCTTTCAGTAACTTATCGTTGTACTCAGGGAAAGTTTCAGAGTCTTTCTCTTCATACCACTTCAATAAGTTGGTTGAGTTGCTGTCAAAGATTACCTCTATATCTCTCTCATCCATCAACCACTTCACTCCAAGGGATTGAGCAGTATATAGGATATCACTCCGTACATAGTTAAAGTAATCTATCGTACTCTGTTCGCATTTGTTATCCCTTACCCACTTCACCATGTATGCCTTGATATCATAGGGTTGGATATTGGCATATATCAAAAGTTCGATAAAGAAGTGGATAGCATCTGCATTCTCTTCATTAGCATTCTGTAAGTGATTGAGTATCTCCGTATACTCTATACAATCACCATGGGTTTGTACCAATTTTGAATGGTTGGCCTCGAATAAGTCCATTACATTTTCGAAGGACTCATAGCCTTCTGATAACTCCTCTATAACCCTTGCAGTAAAGTCCTTTAACAGGGTTTGAGAAGCCTTTGTATTGATGTCTACCGGATACTGTGGTAGTCCCTCTATACATATATAACCAGATAAGAGGTTCTTTTGCATTTGATATATCTCTTCTAGATACTTGTGTTCGGGAATAATTCCCGGTTCTTTCTTTATATCACGTGAATCCAAAGCGGGTATTTTTTAGATTAAACATTGGTTAATTGTCCTTCGTATAGTTTCTTCGCATACATTAGGAAAGTACTTGTTACGTATTTCTCTAGCACTTATTCCTTTTACATGTAACTCTTTTATCTTTACCCTATCCTCATGTTTTAATTTAGCGTTGGGATTTTTACTACCTCTCAATCCATAGCATGGATTGTTTTTACCTATAAGTCTGGGTAATTTACAATTTACAATAGCTAAATACCTATTCTCTTTATGGGTCCCCCACTTCAAGTTACTTACGATATTATTTAAGGGGTTATCGTCCAAGTGCATTACTATGGGTAAGTTATTAGGATTAGGT
>ENA-OYWQ01000209-OYWQ01000209.1-human-gut-metagenome-genome-assembly--contig:-NODE-209-length-30200-cov-7.225610_pt1 | contig 30200 bp, 37 predicted proteins | sample MGYA00244810_ERZ653396 | MGnify/ENA primary metagenome ERZ653396 (study PRJEB26926, sample SAMN06165045) | human gut metagenome | biome: ENVO:00009003; feature: ENVO:2100002; material: ENVO:00002003... | reverse complement strand
AGCCTTATCGTCGGCAGCGTCAGATGTGTATAAGAGACAGGATATGTAGTTTCTCTCCAGATGATAAGTTATTGATATTCCAATAATTTCTGGTTGCTTTAGGAATACCAGAGCCATTGTATTTAAAGAAACTCCAATCAGCTTTCTTAATGATTGTCATTTCATTGATTATCTCCCAAGAATTGAAAACTTGATTTTTCATTGTTTAATATCATATTTTTTGAATTTACAAATATATAAATATAAAATAAATATCATGGCAGTATTTGAAGAAATAGTATACTGGAGTATAGTGCGATGTATGCGCTAAGGTATATATGAACGAAGATTCCGGCTTTACACTTTTTACTGATACAAACTCAATAAGTAAGGGATAAAATGGAGTGAAGATTCTTAAGGATTATCAACAAATCAACAATCAAGGTAGAGAAACAAGTATTGGTTTATTGGTTCTATCAACTTTAAACAGATATGGATATTGATTTATTCGAGCTGAAATTTGCCCGCCTTTAATAGGAGATAAATCCCTTTTCTTATACAATTGGTCTTTGTTGATTATATCTGCTATATCCCGACAACTTAGTGGAGTACCCGCTTTTTTTAATACTTGAATAATGGCATCATGTAAATTCATGGTAACTAATTTTATTTTTAGCAAAAATAGGTAATTAATATAAGAAGAAAAAATTATGGCAAAAATTTATGTAGCAAGTAGTTGGAGAAATGTATTTCAACAGGACGTTGTAGATATTCTCCGTGATTTAGGACATGAGGTTTACGATTTTAAGAATCCCCCTCATGGTAATGGTGGCTTCCAATGGTCTGATATAGATTCTAACTGGCAGAACTGGACAACAGAACAATATCGTGAAGCTCTTAATCATCCGATTGCACAAAAAGGATTTGATTCGGATTTTAACGGTATGAAGTGGGCGGATGTCTGTGTTATGGTTCTTCCTTGTGGTCGATCGGCGAACACAGAAGCCGGATGGATGAAAGGTACAGGTAAAAGGGTAATGGTATATTCTCCGAAAAAGGAAGAACCGGAACTTATGTATAAGATATACGATTTTGTGAGTGATAGCATATTTCGTATCAATGATGAGATAATTGGAGTATAACAATAAAGAAATGAATCAAGTACAGAATGAACCAAAGTACTACTATTCGCCTCGCTTCCGACACTTCAATATTTATCAAAGAGAGTCGGACGGATCAGCGACGAAGATAGACGATGCGATAACACAAGAAGAAGCGAGACGTAAAGTATATAAATTAAACGGATGGAATTACAAACCTAAAAACAACACGGCAAAATGAGTAAAGTAAAACAGTACATCGAACAAGCCACAAGCGAGCGCATCCGCTCGCGTGGCTTAATCCGAAAAGTAGCTATCGAAGCGGCACGGATACAGAGAGAGGAAACGAGGCGGCAAGCTATCGAAGTGTATAAACAAATGTGCCCGTCAAAGAACTGCAAAGGTTGTGCGAGCCGGATACATAAACAGGAGACGCAATCGACTCGATGCGACGGGAATTGCGCACGGATTAGATTACTTATTAACGGATTAGACCGGATCGAAACATTATGTATATAATTAGACGCATTCAGTGTAAATCGGGCGATGTGTCCGAGACGCATTTAGTTGAGATAGAAACAGGCGACATCGAGGCGACACGAAAGGAGTTGCACGACTGTTATCAATGTGATAAGATTCTTTTTAGTTATGATGAATTATGAGTAGAAATCCGTTTTACATTAAGATGATAAATTCGGTTCGATGGAAACAGCTTCGAGCCGAGAAACTACGAAACAATCCGATTTGTGAAGTGTGCGAGACGAACGATCTAAGCACACTCGCAACGGAAGTGCATCACAAAATCCCTGTTGAGTCTGTACCGCGTGAACTCGGAATGAGGCAGCTAATGTTTGATTATAACAATTTGCAGAGCCTTTGCCATGCGTGCCACTCCGAGATACATCGGTGCGCTTTTAGTCATTCGAAAGAAGCGATACAGGCGAATAATCGGAGGGCGACGGAAAGGTTTGCAGATAAGTTCTTGAAATAAATATTTTTATCTGAAGATTATTGGAATAGTTGCAAACTGTTCTAATAATCTTTTTTATATTTGTACATTCTTAAAATATAATATTATGACAACAATAAGTAACGAAGAGAAAGAAGTACCTAAAGAGAAGGTTGATAAGGAAAAAAAATGTGGTATAATAATGCCGATTGCAGATACTAATGGTTATCCCAAAGGACATTGGACTGATGTTTTAAATATTTTATGCGAGGCTATGAATAAGACTATGTTTCAGCCTCAACTTGTTAGTGAAGACGATGCTATTGGACTAATCCATGATCGGATTGTTACAAATATATATAATAATGAAATTGTAATTTGTGATGTAAGTTCAAAGAATCCGAATGTAATGTTCGAACTAGGTATGAGACTTGCATTCGACAAACCTACTATTATAATTAAAGATAATGCGACTGATTATTCTTTTGATACAGGCGGAATAGAACATTTGCCTTATCCTTCTTCATTAAGGTTTCATGATATTGTATTGTTCCAATCTGCTTTAATTGAAAAAGTAGAAGCAACTTATACTCGTTCGCTAGAAGAACCGAAATACTCTCCATTCCTAAAAAGTTTTGGTAGAACATTAAAACCTTCCAAAATGACACCAACGGAAATAACAGAAGGGAATTACATATTAGATGAACTTGCAAAAATCAATAGAGAGTTGTTAGTATTGCGCAAATTGTATACAGATTCTTCGAATTTATATTATAATGGCTTAGTAAATCTATCTTCTAGAAGGTATGATAATAAACACATAGAAAGAATGAGTAAATTATATGATATTATATCATCCAGTGGTAAGGATTGTGAAATTGTAAAGTAGAACTATTTTTATTTATATTTTTTCCTCCGCCTTATCTCGTAAAGAGAGGGGGCGGTTTTTTTATTTTTTAACGCGATACGCGAAACCCACCTCACCCTGTTTTTACACGCGCGAGCAATTTTTGAAATGAGGGGGTGCTCGTTGGGGGTGAGCTTTTCTTCTCGAACTTCCGCGCTACCAAATACTTGCGATCTTTTCATATATGCAAAAACGCATATAAAAATGAGTGATTTAGACGATATAAAAGAAAAGATTCGCGCCGCGATGAACTCGCAAGGAACATACACATCTGATTTGGATTTGTGTATAACTCTTTGTGCAGGTTCTTACATTGCGTTTAAGATCGCTCTCAATGACATAGCAAAGAAGAAACGTTCGTTTGTTACGGAAGTTTCTCGCGAAGGAAATAAGAAGCTCGTGGCGCATCCGGCTTTCAAAGTTTTATTTGATGCGCTCGAAGTTACTCGCAAACAGTTGCGGGAACTTGGCTTGACACTACAAACTTTGTCCGCGTCTGACGATGACGAGGTGAACGACTTAATAAACGAGGTAGATAAGATAGATCGCGATGGAGAAGGAGACTAGAGATAAACTGATTACATTAAAGCAGTCGGTTATCTCCGATTTGCATAATATCGACGTTGATTCATATAAGCTAGGTAAGGCGGACGAAAGATTAAACGTGTATATAAAGGGCTGCATTAATAACCCAAACGCACACAATCTTTATGAGTTACTAGCCGTTCGTCGCTTCTTTTCATTCCTTGATAAATACGAATTTCGCATCAAGGAAGTTAAGAAGTTCGTCACGTTTTACGAGCGTTTGAAGTTCTCCGGCACAAAGGGAAAGACTAGATACAAACTGACTCCGATACAGGTGTTTCAGTTCTCTAACATTCTTGCGTTTTACAAGCCCGGCACAAACAAACGTTTGATTCGTGAAGCTCTTTTATTCGTCCCGCGTAAATTCAGTAAGACAACAAGCGTAGCGAGTCTTTCGATTAACGATTTGTTGTTCGGTGATGCGAACGCACAAACATACGTAGCCGCAAACTCATACAATCAAGCGAAAGTCTGTTTTGACGAAATACGTAATATTTTAAAGTCTCTCGACCCGAAGTTTAGACACTTCAAAATCAATCGAGAAATCATATATAACCGCATAAAGGGAAAAACCTCTTTTGCCCGTTGCCTTGCCTCTAACCCGGATAAATTAGACGGACTTAACGCAAGCATGGTAATAGTGGACGAGTATTCGCAAGCCGATAGCGCCGCGTTGAAGAATGTATTAACTTCCTCAATGGGCGCACGGCTCAACCCTTTAACCGTAGTTATTACGACCGCCTCTGACAAAGAGACAGCGCCGTTTGTGGAGATGCTGAAAATGTATAAAGCAATCCTACGCGGTGAGATCGAAAACGATTCGATATTTGCGCACATTTTTGAACCGGATATAGACGACGAAGAAGGGGACCCGGCGACATGGCGAAAGGTTCAGCCACACATGGGTATAACTGTTTATGAGGATTTTTATATAGACGCCTATCAAAAGGCTTTATACAGTGCGCCGGACGCATTGGAGTTTCGGACGAAGTTACTTAATGTGTTTGCAGTTGATTCGACAACGAAATGGATCGAGGCGAAGCAGATCGAAGAACGATTCAAAGGTATTAGCATAGAGAATATCGGTACTTATCCGCTTACGATGGCGGCGGTTGATTTATCCGTTCGAGACGACTTTTCTACGGTTACCTATAATATCTATTCGAAAGAAGGCGGCTCTTTTCATTCGCATACGGATTACTATTTTCCGAAAGGAGCTTTAAAGGATCATCCGAATCGGGAACTCTACGAAGGTTGGGCGGAAGCAGGGTATTTGATTCTTTGTGATGGCGATATTATCGACTATCAGCAAATAGTAAACGATATATTATCACGGGCGAAGTATTTGCAAATTATGGGTATTGGTTATGACCCTTATAAATCGGCTGAATTTGTGAATCTACTTTCTTATTCGGTCGGTAGTGCAAGCGAATATATTAAGCCTGTCAAACAGACATACGGGACGTTTACGAGTCCGATAGAATCGTTTGAACTTGCCTTATATCGAAATAAACTCACATTCGATCCGAACCCTATTACGCCGTACTGCTTCTCAAATGCAGTGTTAGACGAAGATAGGAATATGAATAAAAAGCCAGTCAAGAAAACGCATAACGCAAAAATTGATTCGACGATAACAAACCTAATGACATTTCATTTATTCAATAATTACACCGAGTAACACGATAAGACTATGGCATTTGAACTTAATTTAAGAATAGGACGCAACAGAGAGGAAAAACGATCTCTACCGTCCGAAGAGGAAAAAATAGTAGAAGTTAGAGATAAAACAGCTAGGGAACAACCTGTTTCGGTAAAGTCTCCCGAACAGGCTATGCGGTTATCGACCGCGTTTAGATGTACTGATATTCTTTCTGGTACTATTGCTTCTCTGCCGCTATATATCAAACGTAAAGAAGATGCCGGAAACTACAAGGTAGATACCGAAAACGAGTTGCATTATCTGCTGACTAAAAAACCGAATAAGCGCATGAATAGTTACGACTTAATATGTAATGCAATTATTCAAATGGTTAATCGTGGTAATTCATATATTTTCATCAAGAGAATGTTCGGAGATACGGCAGAATTAATACTTTGCTCAAATAACTCTGTTACATACGATATATACAGGGACGAATATACTATTTGTGATGTAATAAATAAGATATATGGTACTTATCCGGCTGAAAGTATTATCCATCTGAAAAATAAGAGTCTCGATGGTGGGTATACAGGTGTTAGCACGATCACGTATGCAAGCACGGTTCTTTCGGTTTCTGCTAGTGCTGATAATCAGAGTTTGCGTACTTTTCAGAATGGGAGTAAGATTAAAGGTATTATTTCTGGTGTCAAAGGTGGGGGAAAGGGACTTTCTTCTGTTGGCGATAAACAGACTTCCGACGTAGCGGACCGAGTGGAAAAAGACTTTAATAACGGGAGGGATATAACTTCCGTGAGCGAGGACATGACTTTTACACAACTTTCAATAACTCCGGCTGACGCTCAGCTACTAGAAACTAAAAAGTTTTCCGTATTCGATATTTGCCGTTTTTATGGTGTTCATCCAGACAAGGTGTTTGCCGGACAATCTACTAATTACAAGGCTTCTGAAATGAGTCAAGTTGCTTTCTTGTCTGACACGCTCGATCCTATATTGTGTCGTATTGAGGCTGAATTTAATGCAAAGTTGATACCTAGAACTGTCTCTGGTATTTATAAAATAGAATTTGACCGTAAAGCCTTGTATAAAACAGATATAGCCACACAAACGGCTTGTATGGAGAAGGAGATACAATACGGCGTGTCAACGGTGAACGAATGGCGTGTATGCCGTGAAGATAAAGCGCCTATAAATGGCGGTGACATTGCGTTTATGTCCTGTAATGTTGCTCCGATTGACTCTCCTAAGATTAAAGGTGAGATTAGTAGCGAAAAAGACGAGCTACCAAAAACAAACGAAAAAAGCATAGAGTAAAAAGCAATGGAAATAAGGAGTTTTACAGAGCTAGGCGCACCCAAATTATCGGAGGGTAGAATTATTGAGGGGTACGCTGTTGTTTTTGGAAAAGAAAGTCGTGTGATGTATGACGAGGAAAGGAAACGCTTTTTTATTGAGGTTATCGAACATGGTGCAGCAACCGAAGAACTTATAACCCGATGCGATATAAAGGCGGTACTAGAACACGATAAACGTAGGCTTTTGGCTAGATGCCGTTACGGTTCCGGATCACTCGAATTAAATTTTGATGAATATGGCTTGAAATACCGATTCGAGGCTCCATGTACTAGCGATGGGAATTTTGCTTATGAAATGATAAAACGGGGAGACATATTCGGATCGTCTTTCGCTTATTATACTGATGATAAGGATAAAAGTAAAGTTTCATATACGATGAAAGATGGGATGCTGTTGCGTACAGTGCACAAGATTGATTATATATCTGATATTTCCCCTGTTTCAGACCCTGCCTTTTTTGGTACAGATGTAACAGTTAGAAGCCTTGAAAATATAGAACAGCTTCTTAATGGTGATACAAATAGTGATTATTTATCCGAAATAGAAAACTTAGAAAAATTTATTTGACATGACAAAACTAGAAGAAGTAGCTCTGCTTAAAGAGCAAATGAGAAATCTGTTATCACAAGCAAAAACAGAAAAAAGAAGTTTGACAGACGAAGAGCAGACTAAATTCAACGAGTTAATGACTCGTAAAAATCAGATCGTCATCGACGAGACTCTTAGAAGTCTGGAAAGTAGCAAATCTGCAATTTTGCCGGAAAACAAAAGAGCTATCTTTGCAAAGGCTTTATATGACGTTTGCAATCATCGTTCTTTGGAAGAATACGGGAATTTTGCTGATGCAAAGGGGCTTAATTTCTCTATGCGTGCGGAGGGTGATCCTGTAAGAACAAGTTCAACCGATGCCGCTCCGATGATCCCGACAACAATCGGCGATATTATCGAACCGCTTGAAAAGGGGCTTATTGTTAATAAGTTGGGTATTAAGATGCAATACGGTTTGATTGGCGAATTGATGTTTCCGACATTGGCGGCTGTAGAAGCTACAATTGAAGGCGAGAACACCAAAATAAATCCGACAAAACTGGATATTGGAAATTTAAAGGCGCATCCGTGGCGTTTGGGTATTTCTATCCCATTGTCTAACGACGCAATTGATCAGACAAACGATGCTTTGTTTGATGTCACCGTTAAACAATTGTCTTTGTCAACTGCTCGTACATTGAATAAGATTATGTTTGCCGGAGAAAAGCAGGGACTTGCCTCAAAAGGTGTGTTTGTGAAAGATTCTCCAACAGTGGAGTATGAAGTTGCTCCCACATTCGAGGACGTTGTAGCGCTAGAAACCGCAGTAATGGATGAAAACGTAGATGTTACTGACGGAACGGCAGCATATATTTGCAGTCCGAAAATGTGCGGTAAATTAAAAACTACACGTATTGAAAAAGGTTCTCCCGAAATGGTTCTTAAAGACGGGATGATGAATGGCTATCCGGTGTACATGACTAATTACATGGGTGCGGATGAACTCGGCTTCGGTGTTTTTTCGAACGTTGGTATCGGTCAATGGGGAAAAATTCGAATGACTATTGACGATGTGACTCTAGCAGACACTAACGAAACGAAGTTTACGCTAAACTCAAAGTATGATATTGTTGTAGCTCGCCCAGAGGCATTCGCAATCGCGAAGAAGAAAGCGGTTGCAAAAGCTGCAAAAGCATAACACACTACTAACTACTTAAAAACGAAAAGGCTTTGGCTTCATAGCCTTAGCCTTTTTTCATACTTATAATTATGCCACAATACGTAACACTTGAAGAACTCAAACAGCATTTAAATGTCGATTTTGATACGGACGATACATATATAACCGAACTTATTGAACCCGTTCAACTTGCAATAGAGGCGTATTTAAACGCTCCGTTGGAAGGTTTTGCAAAGGAGGGGAAAATTGATCGTCGTATTTGGCACGCAATCCGCATACTTATTGCGAACTATTATGCTAATCGTGAATCGGTTACATTTGCCACACCGCAAGTAATACCGGGACACGTAGAACTATTACTGCAACCTTTAAAGCGATACACATAATGCAAGCGGGATTATTAAACGAAATGATTGGCTTTTATCGTAGTGAATCAATCCGGGATAGCCTCGGCGGTACGTCTGAAAGTTGGGTGAAAGTATTCGATAAGCGTGCGTATATCCGTTTTAAGTCTGGTGCACGAAAAGAGGCTAACGGCGAAATCTATAATACGACCGTAAACACGATAATGATTCGCATTTGTAAAGAGGTCAACGCTAAAATGCGGATCGAATACGACGGGCAGAAATATAAGATTCTATCTATCAATCACGATCGGAAGCAGCAGGCAACGGTCATAGAAGCGGAGGTAATCAATGAGTAATGAAAACTATACTGGGCGGAATTTGTATCGCGTCGAGGTAGATACAAAAAAGGTAAACGAGTTGTTGGACCGCTTGAATGATGATGAAGCAAAGAAAGCGATTAAATCAGCATTAAGAAGGTCTATTCTCATCATTCGCAAACAGGCGCAGGAAAATTTAGTTTCTGCTGTTACAGACGCGGAGTTTTCGAGTACAAAAAATGGTTCGACATTCAAACCGTTAAAGAATGAAATAAACGTAGCAGTTTATCGCAATGCTTCCGGCGCACGGGTTGACCTGATCGACCGACGCAAAAAGGGATCACGCGCCTATATGCTGAAATGGTTTGAATCAGGAACCAAAGAACGAGCTACCAAAAAAGGAGCGAATAGGGGTAGTATAAATGCTTCTCACTTCTTTTCTAATGCGGTCAAATCGAAGCAGAAAGAAGCGGAGGACTCACTAGAGCAAAATATAATTGATTCTATAATGAAAGTAGCAAATAAAAAGAAATGAGTTTATCAATAGGCGCACACGTATATAAGAAACTAAGCGATTCTACGGAGTTGGCAAAGTTGGTTACTGATAAAATCTATGCGATCTCAACCAAAACGGAAACATCTTTTCCGTTCGTAATTTACAAACGTAGTTCTTTAGTTCCAGAGTACACCAAAGATCGTTACGGGACCGGGGATGCTGTTTCGGTTGAGATCGCCGTTGCTAGCGACAATTATCTGAACTCTATTACTATCGCGGAGGAAGTGCGCAAGGCATTAGAGAACAAGCGAGGAAGCTACGGCAGTTTCGATGTGATCGACGCAAAGTTAATGAGTGCGGACGAGGATTTTATTGAAGATACTTTCATTCAACGTCTCGTATTTTCTTTTAAAACAGAATAACTAACAAATAAAACACGATTAAAATTATGAGTAAAGCAAAAGCAGTATTAGGAAAAGACCTAATGTTATTTGTAGAGGCTAAGGCGCTAGCTTTGGCGACTTCCTGCAAATTAGGTTTGTCGGCTGAAACTATCGACACGCAAAGTAAGGACTCCGGCATTTGGACGGAAAAGGACATTAAAAAACTGTCTTGGAACGCTTCGAGTGATAACTTGTTTAGTGCTGACGCTGACGCGAATAGCTACGACAAGTTGTTTGCCTTGTTTATTGAACATAAACCTATTACGTTGAATTTTGGCGTTATAGCTAATGCGAATGAAAACGAAATGCCCACTGCGGGGTGGACGCTTTCTCCCGGTTCCTACACAGGAAAGGCGGTTATTACTTCATTAGAAGCGAATGCACCAGATGGAGATAAAGCGACTTTCTCAATTTCCTTTGAAGGTACGGGACCGCTTAAAAAAGAAACTACCGTACCCGCTAGTAAGTAATCATGAGCGGCGCTTTGCCGCTCTAAAATTATTATTCAATGAAAACAATATCAATTAACGGAAAGGACTTCGTCTTAAAATACTCGCTTCGGGCATTTTTTATCTTTGAAAATCTATCCGGCTATCCGTTCCAATTCGGTAAAATGATAGACGAATTTCTTTTGTTTTATTCGTTCCTACTTGCAAATAACGAATCGTTCACAATGGAATTTGACGAGTTTATAGATTCGTGCGAAAACGATCTGACATTATTCAATCAGTTTAAAGCGCTTCTTCTGGACGAGATTAAACTACGTTCGCAGTCGGCAGGAAATGACGTAAAAAAAAAGAAGGTGACGACGCGGAAGAAAAAGCAGTAAGTATCCGCGAACTCTATTCGCGTGTTGTCGGAGAGGGCGGTATCGCTCCTGATTACTTCCTCGATAAAATGAGCTTTATCGAGGTCGAATCGTTTCTAGACGGATTGAATCGACGCAATCGCGAGTCATGGGAGCAAACTAGATTGTTAGGCTACATCATAGCACAATCGAATAGCACAAAGACGCTAAAGCAAACCGACATACTCCGCTTCCCGTGGGATGAAGAAGAGAAGAAAGATACTAGCGTAGCTAACGAGGATATGAAACGGCTTAGAGCTAAAGCGAAAGCATTTGAATCACAATTAAACACGAATAAAGATGTCTGATATAGTAACAAGATTATTGCTTAAAACAAATGACTTTGACGCGAATCTAAATAAGTCGAAGAAGAATGTAAACGGGTTTCAAAGCGACATCGCTAAAATGTCCGGCGTTGCAGTATCGGGAGTTATGAAGTTTGCCGGAGTTCTCGGTATTGCTGTAACTGCTTCGGAAGGGTTCAATAAAGTAATGAATAGCAGTCAGACGCTAGGGGATGAATACGCCCGTACTATGGATGGCTTAAAAGGTGGTGTGGATCAATTTTTTTACTCTATCGGTAGTGGAGACTGGACACCGTTCATGAACGGATTATCCGAAACTATACGGCTAGCGCGGGAAGCATACAACGCGATGGATCAATTAGGAAATACTAAAATGTCATTTTCTTATTTCGACGCAAAGAACCAAGCAATAGTACAGGAGCAAATAACTATCTTAAAAGACAAGGACTCAACGGAAGAACAAAAGAAAGCAGCTAGGGAGCTATTAGACAAGACGTTGAAAGACCAAGAGGAAATCGTAGGGCAATACAAGCGAAGGAGTAATAATGCGGTACGGGCGATGGTAAAGGCTGCTATAGGGCTTGACGGTGTGGATGTTTCGGGGATAGACATAGATAAAGTGCTAAAATTAGACGTATCTTCAGCAGGTGATGAACAAAAGGCACAATTAGCAAAACAGTACAAAGACTTCGTAGATGAATACGACCGTTTGAAAGCCAAATTCACAACTTACGAAACTGTTGGTTCTGGGATGAATGTACACACAGTTGCGACTACAGACGCAAAAGCTTTAGGAGAGGCAATAAGCCCGATGTTGGCAAAGTATCAAGATGCAATACAATATAACGCGATTTTAGTAAAGAAGAGTGATGAATGGTTACAGAATTTGATCAATGTCTCGGCGGCGGCAGAGGCGGCAGGTCGAAACTTATCTAGTATGACTAAAGCAGCAAATCGCGCCTCTCAATCTGGTACAGGTGGAAATCCGCCTAAAGAAAAACCTAAAGAGGGTTCTATCGCTTGGCATGACTCCGAAATCTCTGATCTAAATAAGAAACTTATTGCTGAAACCGACATGCAAGCGCGTGCAACGATTCAAGCAACGATAAACGAGCTAGAACAAAAGAAGGTTAAACTCAAATTTGTAGTCGATCAGGAGGCGTTCAAAATTGCTCACGGCGAAATGAAAGACGGCGCCTTGCCGATTCCTATAAAGCCTACATACGATAAAGTTCCGACACATGGGAATACTGGAAAAGATTTTAAGTTACCTAAGCATGATCCACTCTTTAAAAAAGAAGATATAGACTTGAATCAAGAGTATGCCGAATCGCTTGCAAATATTAGTGGAGTCGTTGGGAGTATGTCGGGTCTATTTGATGATAATACGGCTTCCGTCCTGCAATGGGGAGTTAGTTTCCTGTCAACTGTCGGGCAAGCTATTCCGAAGATACTTGAAATGGCTTCTGCAAATGAAGTAGAAGCGGCAACGGCGCGTAAAAGTGCAATCGCGAATATGTCGGCAGCAGGGGGTGAGGTTTTAAAAGCTCACGCAGGAATCCCCTTTGTCGGTATTGCTCTAGGTTTGGCGGGTGTTGCTGCTATTATTGCCGCTATGTCAAGTATGCCGAAGTATGCAACGGGTGGTATTGTTCCGGGCACATCATTTACAGGCGATAAAGTTCCGGCTTTATTGAATAGCGGCGAAATGATATTGAACGGGTCGCAGCAAAGTAATCTGTTTCGTATGCTTAATTCGGGTTTATACGGTTCGCTATCGCAGAAAATAGCACCGAGTGGAAACGATGATATTCGCTTATATAGCGATGTTGAAATAAAAGGAGATCGCATATTTTTAGCATTACATAATCACATCAAGAAAACAGGTAAAAGACTATGGTAAACTACGGTACAATATACACACTTCCTTTCAAATCTCGAAAGGAAGTTTCTTATTTGATTGAGATACAAAAGGAAAACTATACGGGCGATTCTGTTGAGTTGGTCGGTAGTGGTAGTTCTCCTTTCTCTGTTTCGATTGAGGACGAAGATTTCTTGTATATTCCTACTCGATTCTCAAAAGCGGTGATTCGTGTTGTGGGTGGTGATTATTTGCAAAGTTTATATTCTACCGGGTATCAACAGTATAGGGTGAATTTTAAACGTGAAAATAACATTGTCTGGACGGGATTTGTAAAACCGGAACTTTATACGCAGGATTACACATCTACCAAATTCGAGCTAGAAATAGACTGCATTTCTGCAATGGGTACGCTAGAATATATCAATTATAAACAGGGTAAGAGTGATACTAGAAGTTTTATAAGCATCTGGGAGTTATTAAAAATGTTCATATCTGAGTCTCGCGGGTGTTATTCCTCCGTCTTTATTCCTCATGTGTACGCTAAAGATCAATCTAGTTATAATAAAGAATCAAACGTATTAAAGGAGTTAACGATCAGCGAACAAAACTTCTTTGACGAGGACGACAAGGCGATGACATTAAAAGAGGTTTTAGAAGAAACTTGCAAGTTTTTGAATTGGACCTGTGTAGATTGGTTGGGAAATTTATATTTTGTTGATGTAGACCACAAAGGAACATACCACGAGTACAATCTTGATATGACATCTTTTACTCAGCAGTCCCCTAACCGATTCAAAGTTTCCGAGATTGGTTATGCGGGTTCAGAGCACTTCCTTGATATTCTTCCCGGTTATAACAAAACGACAATAAAGTGTAGTAATTATTGTTACAACGATATTATATCGGAGGAAGAATTTAAGAAGTTGAGTACGTTTGCTGAAAGGAAAACCTATAATTATAAACAGTATTATGAAACAAGACAGTATCTAAAGAGCAAGGTGTTTAAACTCCCACGCTATGAGAATCTAAATGATAATAAGCCTTATTGTAATTTAGTAGACGAGAACGTAACCAATGTGTATATAGACGAACCGACACGATACTTTCTAGGTGGCTATTGTGCAAAGCGATGCGAGTACGAAGTGAATGACGGCAAACCAAATATCTCTGATTATAATTGGGAATATCTTTATCAATTTAAATTGGTATCGGATTATAAATACACGTATCCGAGCACTGTTCCGCCCACAGGTGACGAACAAGAGGACCCGGATTGGAAGCCGCCAATGATAACGGTTCCCAAACAATTAGGAACCGGATCGCCTCTATTGAAATTTAAAGATAATAAGCCAATTAAGTACTTCGATGGAGCTTTCGGTATCAGTATGTCATATAGTCATCCATTGAATGCTAGTAATATGACATCGTATGAGAAATATAATTCTGGTGGTGTCTTTGGCACGGAGATAGCATGTAGATTAATTGTAGGTGACTACTACTACACTAATAATGGTTGGGTTAAATCCACTACAAAACCGACGGGACTAGATTTGACTTTTGATTTGGACTTTAAATTAAAGAAGCCGGATGAATGGGTAAAAAACGAAAATACTAAAACTCTAAGTATGCCTTACGAAGGTTTGACCGGATACGTGATCGAGATTCCGAACAATATTAATCTGTTCGGACAATTAGAATTTGAAATTTTAAAAAAGGTATGGCTCCCGGAAGGAGTCTCCGGCTATGGCTTTTTCTTAAAAGATATAAAAATAGATTTTAAAAAGAAGGTCATAGACAATGATAATATCGAAGAGAATAATTCGGATCGAATCTATGAGAATGTAGTGAATGAAAGCTATATTAATCCTCTTGATGAAATAGAATTTAAAATATCAAGTTACAATAATGACGGAGCATGTTACAGTAAGATAATGTTAGGGAGCGACTATTTAAGGGATAATCTTTATTCATCTATCGAAAACGCTTTAGTACGTCCAGAAGAACAACTAATAAGAAGGATAATTAACCAATACGGAGCTACCAAAATAAAGCTAACACAGGTATTAAAGAATAGCGAATCTATTACACCTATATCTGTGATTTCAGACAATTATATGAATGGGAAAAACTTCATCGTTACAGGTGGTGAAATAGACTTTGCGGCAGAACAGTTCACCTGTAAAATGATACAAACTAATGGCTATACAAATAAAGAATAAGGCTATCCCTGCATTGCCACGATCAAAGAACTATCCCGTCGGGACTACTATCTTTAATTCCGGCGGTGGCTCTCAATCTTCTTCTAGTTCCGGTCCTGTTTCCGATACGGGATTAACAAAAGAAATTCGTGTCAATGCGCCTCAGACCGGGCACATATCACCGGGCGCTATCTTTAAGCAGGGTACGGGGTATGAGCAAATATTTCGCAAAATGCTATATAAACCTGTTCCTGCTACACTTGTAGGTAAGCTATCGACAGCAAACGATGTAGAATACGGATCGGCAAAGGGCGTACTTACTTATACGGCAACACGCAACGATAACGGCGCTATGATTAAATCGTATTATGATGACAACGAAGAGAATGTACTAGAGTTCTCTTCGGAAGTCAATGCTGCACAAACAGCGATACGTCGTCTTACAGGGAATTATACGAAGGGAGAAACCTACACCGCTACGGCTGTTTTTGCCGCGAGTGATGATTTGGACGAAATAACTTTGAATAATAAGATTAGTGTTAATGTACTCCGTAAATGGTTTGCAGGTGTATGCAGCTCTATTCCTTCTAATTCATTGGAAGTTCGTTCGTTACTATCCAATGGCTTGTATAAGGGTGCAGGGATATATAAATTTCCTGTAGGACAGTGGAAAATGTTTGTGATCTGTATTCCGGCTGATACGATAAAAGAACTAACATTGACATCTTATCCGGGTAATTTTATAGAGGATACAGGCGTTTGTACTGGACCTTCCGAGATCAAGGTAGAAGGAGCAAACGGTAGTGAAGCGATTACATATAAGATGTGGGTTATAAAATCTGTTATGACAAATGACGCTGATACATTTACTTTTAAGACTATATGACAATGAATAAAGATAATTTAGTTAATGTCCTGTTATCCGGTTTAGCATCTTTAAATATACCGGGTGCTAGTCTGGCGATCCAATATCGGAGGACATCGGATCGTCCCATCGATGCAACTGATACTTGGAACAGTATGGAAGATGCGTTAAGATATGCACGTAACACAGATGCAGAGGCTTATGTACCCTATTTTGGTCAGGCAATATCGGTAAAAGGCGATAAGAGTTTATATCTTTTGGTTGAAGATGAAACGATCTCTAAAGAGGATGGCAGGAATCATTTTAAACTACACAAGGTATCTACGGAAGAAGTCGCGGATGCAAAGTATTTAAGTAAAGTTGTAGAAGATACTGCCGAAAAATTAATTCACTTTAAAGGTGGGATTGATGTTATAGGGACTTTGACAGCTTGTATCGCAAAGTTTTCCGGTGATATTTCCTCTGCTAATTATGCGTCTAAGTTGCTAGGATGGATAATCAAGGCTTCCGGTGATGCAGAGTTTAAATCGCTTCGTGTTAATGAATTTTTAGAGGCTGACGAACTAAGATATAACCGTGTGTCTGTTATAGCCGGGGAAGAATGGAACGCACCGGGCGGCGGTATCATTGAATCGATTGATACGACTAACAAGATCATTACTCTTAAACTAGAACCGGGCGAATTGGCAAGTTTAGCGGTTGATGATATTTGCAAAGGTATATTCAATAACAAATCGGGCTTTCTGACAGCTTATTTTCGTATAACCGAAAAACTAAGCGATTCGACTTTTAAATATGTACTTCGAAGTGGCTTCTCTTATCATCCTACTAAGTTGATGCACTTCGTAGCGTATGGTAACTTCACGAATGCGGATCGTCAAAGGTCTAGCTATTCAACTCAAAGCTATTCCCGTTACTTAATAGGCGTAAATAATTGGGAGATCACAAAGGATATGATCGCGATGCAATTAGGCGACTTGTCTAATTTGAAACTATTCGGCATTGATATGACCGGACATTCTGCATACCTTCGTAATATTTATATGACCGGAACTATCAAACAACTGTCTAATGATGGCGTTACAGAAGTCCCAGTACCCGCCTTTAAGGGTGCGTGGGTATCTGGCGCATATTGGTATTATGACGAAGTTATTCACAATGGTAGCACATGGATATGTATTGCGGATAAAACAGTTCAAGAACCGAGTGAAACCTCTACAGATTGGCTGAAATATGCCTCTAAGGGAGAAACGGGCGACAAGGGTGATAAAGGGGATAAGGGTGCAACAGGTGCGACAGGTCCTAAAGGTGAAACAGGTCCTACCGGATCGCAGGGCATTCCCGGTACATCACAGTTCTTTCATGTGAAGTACTCCGCCAACTCAAACGGTAATCCGATGTCTGATACTCCGAATACTTATATCGGTACTGCGGTGACAACTAGCTCAACCGCTCCAACCGGATACGCCTCATACAAGTGGGTGCAGTTGAAAGGATCGCAGGGCCCCAAAGGAGATCAAGGAATCAAGGGACCGACCGGAGCGGACGGTAAGACTACCTATCTGCATATCAAATACTCGGATAATGGTACGACGTTCACGGCTAACAATGGCGAGACTCCGGGTGCATACATCGGACAATACACCGACTTTACGGCTACGGACAGCACGACGTTCTCCGCTTATACTTGGACGAAGGTGAAGGGCGACAAAGGGGATAAGGGAGAACAAGGAACACAAGGAGCAACAGGATTGCCCGGTGCTCTTATTCGTCCGCGTGGTGAATGGAAAGCGAGTACGGCATACGTGAATAATTCCCAATACCGGGATACGGTCATTTATAATGGAAATACTTATTCCTGTAAAACGAGTCATACATCTTCCAGTTCCTTCGACTCAACAAAATGGACTCTATTTAATGAGTTTATTAATGTCGCTACGCAGTTGTTAGTAGCTCAGAATGCGACTATTGACGTGTTAGGTACATCCGGTTTGTTTATCGGTAACTTGGCTAAAACGCAAGGATGGTTAATGAAAGGCGGCTCGATCAAACATAATATAACCGGAGTAGAATTGACAGCAGAAGGAAAGTTCTCACTTCCTGCAACGGGTGCGATGTTGGTTGGTGGTAAAACGTTTATTACTAGTGGTAAAATCGTGACTGATTTTATTGACGTAGATAATTTAAAAGTTAAGAAGTTAGATGGAGCTACAGGTACATTTAAAGAATTACAAGCGGTTGACAATAACGGGAAAATACAGGGAAAAATAGCTTTTAATGTTTCCGGTTCTGGGGACAATGTTTCATCTTCGTTTAATATTAATTTTTCAAAAACATGGGTTTCGGGTGACTTATATCATCAAGGATATAATGCTACAGAAAAGCGATCATTTCGTTTTTATACATCAGATTTGTGGTGTAGAGGTGAATTTGGACACAGTAAAATGACAAAAATGGAGTATTATGGTTATGATACAGGTGAAATATACTTCCATGTATACGGAGTTGGAAATGCAGGAGTCAGACATGTATATCCGGTAGATAATGGACAACCTGTAGACTGTATCATATTATCCGGAAATACTAATTATATCGCTTGTGTCTGCGATGCTAGTACACAAAAAATGATAGTATTGATCAATAACTCAAGTTACACAAAAAGAATAAGTCTCAATTATGCTAGTCAAGCTAAAACTGAAATTTCTCCTTGGTCTTTTAAGATCTTTATAACAGGAGCTATGCAAAGCGGAGTAAATAATTTATTTGGTATGGGTTAAAACATTATGAAAATAGACTTTAGAAAAATCGAAGTAACAGACATCGAAGGGAATAAGAGTACTTTCGATATAAGTAAGGAGTTAGGTAATACTATTTACCAGAAAACCGCCGATCTGGGGGAATTGGAGTTAGCGCAGAGAATCTATAAAAATGGTGAGGTCGAATTGTCAACAGACGAAGCGGAACGCATCAAGGAATACGTGAGAACTAACTTTGTCGCAGTCGTGCAGATAGCGGTTAATGAAGCGCTTGCGAAAGAATGATTTAGCACAAAAAATATATTATAGAACTATATATTATTAATCACTTTAAAAACAGAATTTATGAAAACAAAGTATTTAACAGAGAATTTGAGAACTACACAGGTCGAATCTACTGCAAAAGGTGGTGAGTATGAGTATCATGTTTCTTACGTGTATAATGGTAAGAATCTGCTTCGCTTGTCATGTAACATCTATAAGGGTAATGCCGAGAATCAATCCTATTCAGGTTGTATGTCATTCGAAAATGGCGATAAGTCGATGAACTTTCCTGCGGATAGTGATATTATCCCGCATCTTACTATGTTTGAAAATATTATGAAGGAAGTAAATGAGTCGTTGACTGCCGAATAGAGCTACCTAAAACAGACGAACAAGGCTACAAATAAAAAGACATGGATGAATGGCTAAAAATCATAGGTTCATTAGGAGGATTAGAGGCGATCCGCTTTACTGTTACTTTTCTAGCAAATCGAAAAACGAACGCTCGAAAGGAAAAGGCTACGGCAGACTCGATGGAGTTGCAAAACTTGCTTTCTATCATTGATAATCTGAACAAGCAGATCGAGCGATACGACGAGCGATTAAAACAACGGGACGAAAAAGTAGACACGATTTATCGCGAGTGGAGAACATCGCAAGCAGACTGTCAGAATTGGATGCGCAAATACTACGAACTTGAATTAGTTCTAAAGGATGCAGAACACAACCGATGTGACAGACCGGACAGCGAGTGCAGCCGGAGAACTCCGCCGCGTAGACCGATAACTATTAACCAAAACAAAAAGGAAAGCAATGAATAAAATAGACTCGATTATCATCCATTGTTCAGCCACACGTGCCGGGCAGGATTTAACTGCAAAAGATATTGATCGTATGCACCGAGCGCGCGGATTTAACCAAATCGGATATAACTATGTTATTCGGATTGATGGCACGATAGAAAAAGGGCGATCTTTAACGGTTGACGGGGCGCACTGTAATACGAAAGGTTTTAGCGAATCATCTTACAATAAACATAGTGTCGGTGTTTGCTACATCGGCGGCTTGGATGCAAATGGAGAGCCCGCAGATACACGGACGCCATCGCAAAAGGCAACATTGCGGCAGCTAGTTGCAGAACTTTGCAAGGAGTATGATATTATCGATGTTCTCGGACATCGTGATACTTCGCCCGATCTGGACGGAAGCGGCGAGGTAGAGCCGAAAGAATATATTAAGGCGTGCCCCTGTTTTGATGTACGTTCCGAGTTTCCTAATTTCTTGCGTAATACAGTAGTTCGACCATGAAACGATTGATTTATATTATCATATTGCTGATATTAGCAATATGTTTCGTGTCCTGCCGAACTCAATACATCCCGGTTGAGTCCGTGCGCACCGAATATAAGACGCGTGACAGTATCCGATTTGATAGTATCTATCAGCGTGACAGTGTTTATATGCTCGTAAAAGACGACACAATCTATCAGTATAGATATAAGTATCTGTATCGCTACCTAACAACGAATCGCACTGATACGATTCTTAAACACGATTCTATTCCAATTCCCTACCCGGTCGAAAAACAGTTAAGCCGATGGCAAACTATTAAAATGGAGTTGGGTGGGTGGGCGTTCGGAATTATAATCTTGTTTACTCTGATAATAATCGGTCAGATAATATTCAAATCTAAAAAATAATTAGTATATTTGTATATGGACGTGGGTGTCCGTTGCATCATCTCTCTATGGAAAGTTGCTAGTTTTCGAAATCGAGAGGTAATACGTTATTTATTCCAAAAGAATGAGCCTCGACTAAGTGTAGTCGGGGTTTTTTATATATTATTGTGAGGTAGTGATTTTCTCAGATAATATATTTTCTAGTATTTTTGCGGATAACAATAAAAAAAGAATGTATGGACGAATTTTATACTGAATTGAAGAAACTAGTGCCTTTAAAATATAATAAAGGAGATTTTAGAGATGTTTTAGTGGGTGCTTTGGAATCTTATGTAGATTTATTAGAGTTACATAAGAAAGAGTTGTGTCCTGATATTGATGATGTAATAAGCTATGTAAAATTATGTAATATAAAAATAGAGACATGTATAGAGGCGTATTTTGAAGGCATGTATAGCGTTGCATATCAATGTATAGAAGAAATATTGTCAGATGTCTTATATAGTGATGGTTATTTAACAATTCTACCAGATTCTTTGTTTTATCGAGCCAGAGTTTTTAAAACTAATGGGCGAAAATCTTATACAGAGATGTTTCATATCCCTCTTGATAAAAGAGGGATAGTTGAGACGCAGCGTTATAGTGCTCCCGGATATCCATGTCTATATTTGGGATCAAGTATCAACGCTTGTTGGGAAGAGCTTAGGAAACCTCGATTTGATGATATGATGGTATCCCTATTTGTCGTTAATGAGAAGTTTCCTGTTTTAGATTTAAGAATACCTAAAAAAGAAGATTTGAAAGATAGTAGGCTTAGTATGGTATTGAAAAAAATACCTCTTATTCTCAGCTCTTCTGTATATGTATTGAATCGTGATTCTTTCTTTAAACCAGAATACATAATTCCTCAACTTATAATTGAACATATTATTACCCAAAATAGAAATAGGTATAAAGATAAAGAGTATGACTTGTTCGAGTTTATTTTAGGTGTTTATTATACTTCTGTTCATATAAATGATGATTGGGAATTTCCTTGTAGCACATTTGATAATTTGGCATTACCTGTTGTTTTTGTAGATAAAAAAGAAAGCTATTGTCAGTTGTTGGCTTCCTGTTTTAAATGGACTGATCCTACTTCGTATAGTTATGAAGATATAAGAGGAAAATTTGATATACAAAAGACTGAGATTGATAAAGATGTACATTTAACAGAAAAAGAAAAGAACTATAAATATTCGAAAATGGGAAAGTTAGAACGTCGATTATTCGACCTAGAACGTTATAAAATGCCTTATCTTGTGGTAAACAAGAGAGCGCTGTCTTTTTCTAATGGGGGTGAAGAGAAAGAAATAGGAATCCGTTCAAGTGGTCCTTATACTATTACATAGGTGGAGCAATATGACGGTTGTTGATACTCGTTTTGATAAGACTGCATAAAATCTTATTGATATTTTCTAGATAACTGTTAATTATGATAGGTATGAGAAAGCCCCGCAACGACTCGAATTGCGGGGCTAGTGTCAAATTAAAACGCATTAGAGTATGCGGATCGAGCCTAATAAGTTAGATATATCCGATAAAGCATAGTTTAAACGCTCCTTCTCTTCCTCACTAAACTTGCAGGGTTTCCCATTGACGATACATCCGTTTATCCTGTTATTTAGCCATTGCCGGGATTTTCCGAAATACTTCTTAGCAATATACGACAGAGATATAACATCTTTCACTTCTTCTAGCTGTTTGCGCACGCTGATTTCGTGCTCTATCTCCTTTAATTCTTCATTGACTTCTTTGTATCCGTTAAGGATAAAATCGGCTATAATATTTGCATCCTCTTTAGAGGCAAATCTATTCTTTATTTCGATAAACTTACTCTGATACAGAGCCTCATTCTCCGGTGTCGGATTATTTAGAAGCTCCTGTAATTTTTTTAATTCATCTTTTAAATTTTCCATATTTATAGTTTTAATTCCTCCCATTTCAGGGAGGAAGATTTTTACTTTTCTAGTTCTTTCAATGCTTTCTCAATGTTTTCGATGTTCTTTTCAACTCTTAGTTTTTCATCGAGAATAGCGTTCATTTTCTTTTCGTCCGCATCGCTGTTATTTTCAAAAACAAAGTCGAGCATTTTCTTTTTTGCTTTGTTCTGCATTAACAAGCTGATTAGATAATCTGTTTCGTTACTCATTGTTATTATGTGTTTTAATTTGACTCTACAAAGATAATATACATTTGTATATTGTGCAAGTTTTAAGCGAATTATTTTCGATAAATCATGCGCTGATCTTAGAAAACTCATTTATTAAGGTTGTTAGTATATAGTTTAGTTTGTTCCATTTATCAACATTGTTAACGTGATCAATAACTTTTCTTATTGTTTCGTCTGCGTGTTTGCGCATAAACTTCACATAGTTAAAAATGGGGCGATTCTTTTTAACCGATTGCCCAATGCAATACTCTAAAAGTTCTAAAGGTATATTTAACTCGTATCCGTGCTGCACAAACGATTTTCGAGCCGAATAGTACACTACTCTTTTATTTATTCCTAGATGATCGGCAAGCCTTTGAATTTGCTTTGTCACATAGTTGCGGAAATTATCATAAGAGTAATTATATGCAAAATCTAGCTTCCCATTTTTCCCAATCCATCTTTTTATTATTGGTTTAGCTTCATCGGGGATTGATATGCTTATTCTTTTCTCCCCTCTCTTGGTATGAGTTGTTTTGGTTCTGATATACTCTAGTACTTCGATGTTTCTAAAATCTACTTTCATTAAGTCTATCAGATTTATTCCTCCTAGATAGTAGGAAAGCATAAAAATATCTCGCGCCATTCGCAAAGGTTTTTCCTGTACGTCGCAATTCCTTATTTTATTAAATTCCTCGATAGTAATATCTAGCTCCCGTACACTAGATTCCGGCATATTATAAAAAGCGAATGGATCAATCTCATACCGCACTATATTCTCCTTTTTAGCTGCATTTATGACAGCTTTAAAGCGCTTCATGTGCATACTTACTGTTGTATCCCCTAATCCTTTTTTGGTGCGTAGAAATTTCTCGAAATCAATTATCGTGTTAGGAGATAATGTTTCGAATTGAACTGCATCTGAAAATTTCTTTTCAAAGTATTTTTTGGAACGTTCGTGTAGTCCGGCTGTTCCTTCCCTTCCTTCTTCTCTTAAATCGTCTATATATTCCTGCCAACGCTCGGACACGGTTGTTCCTGCCGATTTATAGCGTGAAAGATATTCGCGAATTTGGGTACACGAAAAAGCATCAGTGTTGATTCTGTCTATTGCTTCTTGATATTCGTCTAATAAAGTTCTGAGTTTTTTGTTAATGAGCACCGCGTCGTCTCTACCTACTACGCGCCCTTTTTTAAATTGTTTGGTGTTCTCTACTATGAAACGCGTTGCTATATAACGTGTTTCGTGTTTGTGATTAATCGCTACGCGAATTTTGTGTGTTCCGTCTACTAAGACCTTCGCCGGAACAACGGCTAAAGATAGTGAAATCATGATGTAAAAATTTCTTGGGACAAGCATCCGACAAGCATAAATACCCAAATTTGGGACAAAATACGCTTTTTTTTGAAATTCTTACTTTTTTGACGAGATTCTGAAACCCTTTATTCATCGGTATTTCAGCTCTAGAAAGGGAGTGGAGCGTATCGGACTCGAACCGATCACCTCGACACTGCCAGTGTCGCGCTCTAGCCAGATGAGCTAACGCCCCGTTTTTACGTCACTGATATAACGTTTGTCAACGTTTTGCTTTTGTTGGCGCAAATATAATGGAATATTCTGAAATAATTGCTATGTTTGCGGAAAATAATTTATTGAAAGGACAGATGATATGCTGATTTATAATACAACTTTTCAGGTGGACGATGCTGTTCACGATAATTTTTTGATTTGGATAAAGGAAAGCTATATACCTGAAGTACAGAAACACGGGACGTTGAGAGCACCGCGTATCTGTCGGATACTGAGCCATCGGGACGACGGAAGTTCTTATTCTCTGCAATGGGAAGTAGAAAGTAGTGGATTGCTGCATCGCTGGCACATGGAACAGGGAGTACGACTGAATGATGAACTGACGAAAATATTCAAGGATAAAGTAGTCGGTTTTCCGACATTGATGGAGATAGTAGAGTGATTCAGCCGGTAAAAGAAAAGATTATTCTGGGTATCGACCCCGGTACGACCATCATGGGATATGGAATCCTGCGCGTGAAAGGGACTAAGCCTGAGATGATCGCGATGGGAATTATTGATTTACGTAAATTTGCCAATCATTATCTGAAGCTGCGGCATATTCACGAGCGGGTATTAAGTATCATCGAAAGCTATCTGCCTGACGAACTGGCTATCGAAGCTCCTTTTTTCGGCAAGAACGTACAGTCCATGCTGAAGTTGGGGCGTGCTCAGGGAGTGGCGATGGCAGTGGCATTGAGCCGTGATATTCCGATCACAGAATATGCTCCTTTGAAGATCAAGATGGCTATAACCGGAAACGGACAGGCATCAAAGGAACAAGTAGCGGATATGTTGCAGCGTATGCTGCATTTTCCCAAAGAAGAGATGCCTACCTTTATGGATGCGACGGACGGTTTGGCGGCAGCCTATTGTCATTTTCTGCAAATGGGACGTCCGGCAATGGAAAAAGGATATAGCAGTTGGAAAGATTTTATTGCGAAAAATCCCGATAAAGTAAAATAAACCCGCAATGAAAGAGGCTGGGAGTGAGAATAGTAATAAACAAGTAAGTGCGAAGGTAGTGTGAGTACCGCAGGGGAGGTTTAGTATGAAAATGGGAACCAATTATTTAGCGATATTAGGGGTGACTACGGTGACGACAGTAATGAGTTGTACTACTGCGAAAAAGGAATATATGTCTTATGAATTATATCCGGTCCGTACAGGAAGTCTGATTGAAATGGAGTATACACCGGAGGCAACGAAGTTTACTCTTTGGTCGCCTACGGCAGATGAAGTACGTCTGATGCTTTATGAGGCAGGCGAGGGCGGACATGCCTATGAAACGGTAAAGATGCAGTCGGGGGAAGAAGGAACCTGGACAGCTGTGGTAAGTAAGAACCTCATTGGCAAGTTCTATACTTTCAATGTGAAGATCAATGACAAGTGGCAGGGAGATACTCCCGGAATAAACGCCCGTGCTGTCGGAGTAAACGGGAAGCGGGCCGCCATTATCGACTGGCAATCCACCAATCCGGACGGTTGGGAGAGTGATATTCGACCTCCTTTGAAGTCTCCCGCCGATATGATTATTTATGAGATGCACCACCGTGACTTTTCGGTCGATTCCACTTCAGGAGTGAAGAATAAAGGAAAATACCTGGCACTGACCGAACATGGAACGATGAACTCCGACAAGTTGCTGACAGGCATCGATCATCTGATCGAACTGGGCGTGACACACGTGCATCTGCTTCCTTCCTTTGATTACGCTTCGGTAGATGAAACCAGGCTGAATGAAAATTCGTACAACTGGGGATATGATCCGCAAAACTATAATGTACCCGATGGTTCCTATGCCACTGATCCCTATCAGCCCGCCACTCGTGTGAAAGAATTCAAGCAGATGGTACAGGCATTGCATAAAGCTGGTATCCGTGTGATAATGGATGTGGTGTACAATCATACATTCAATACCGATGAGAGTAATTTCGAGCGGACCGTTCCCGGTTATTTCTATCGCCAGAAAGAAGATAAAACGTTGGCGAATGGCTCAGGGTGTGGTAACGAGACTGCCAGCGAACGCCCTATGATGCGTAAGTTTATGGTAGAATCCGTCCTTTATTGGATAAAAGAATATCATGTTGACGGCTTCCGGTTCGACTTGATGGGAATTCATGACATCGAAACGATGAACGAGATACGGAAGGCTGTGAATGCGGTCGATCCCACCATTTGCATTTATGGAGAGGGGTGGGCTGCCGAAGCGCCTCAGTATCCGGCTGACTCCTTGGCAATGAAGGGAAATATAGCACAGATACCCGGAGTCGCTGTCTTCTCTGACGAGTTGCGTGACGGGCTTTGCGGACCTGTGGGCGATAAGCGCAAAGGAGCTTTTCTTGCTGGAATTCCGGGAGGGGAGATGAGCGTAAAGTTCGGCATAGCAGGAGCTATCGAGCATCCGCAAGTACAGTGTGATTCGGTTAATTATACTCAAAAGCCGTGGGCGAAACAGCCTGTGCAAATGATCAGTTACGTTTCCTGTCACGACGGGCTGTGTTTGGTAGACCGACTGAAGGCAAGCATGCCGGACATCACTCCCGAACAACTTATACGTCTCGATAAACTGGCACAGACTGTGGTTTTTACTTCACAAGGTATTCCGTTTATTTACGCCGGAGAAGAAATCATGCGTGATAAGCAAGGCGTGGACAATAGTTATAAGAGCCCGGATGCAGTGAATGCCATCGACTGGCGGCGCAAAACCACCAACGCAGATGTTTTCATGTATTATAAACGATTGATCGATTTGCGTAAATCTCATCCGGCCTTCCGCATGGGAGATGCAGGACAGGTTCGGAAACATTTGGAATTTCTTCCTGTGGAAGGAAGCAACCTGATTGCTTTTCGCCTGAAAGACCATGCAAATGGAGATCATTGGGAAGATATCATCGTCGCATTTAATTCTCGCCCTACTCCTGCCAGGCTGACTATTCCGGTGGGCAAATATACAGTGGTATGTAAAGACGGAGTGATAGATGTACGTGGATTAGGCATACAAAACGGGCCGGAAGTTATTATTCCCGGTCAGTCGGCTTTGATTTTATATAAGTAAATTCAGTCTTTTGATAATCAAACAGAATAGAAGAATATGATTCAAAATACATTCAACATAGCGGGGGGCGTAGCACGCAACCCGCTTGTGCGTTTAGCTGCTCCCATCACGGCAACGATTTCAGCCGGAGAACACATTGCGATTGTAGGTCCCAACGGAGGAGGAAAAAGTCTTTTTGTCGATACGCTGATCGGTAAATACCCATTGCGTGAAGGGACGCTGCAATATGACTTTTCTCCTGCTGCCACCCAGACCGTCTATGATAATGTGAAGTACATCGCTTTCCGTGACACTTACGGGGCTGCCGATGCTAATTATTACTATCAGCAACGCTGGAACGCCCACGATCAGGACGAAGCACCCGATGTTCGTGAAATGCTGGGAGAAATTAAGGACGAACAACTGAAACAAGAACTGTTTGAGCTTTTTCGCATTGAGCCGATGCTCGATAAGAAAATAATTCTTCTCTCCAGTGGCGAACTGCGTAAATTCCAGCTGGTCAAAACTCTGCTGACAGCTCCCCGTGTATTGATTATGGACAATCCGTTTATTGGTCTGGATGCACCTACCCGCGAGTTGCTGTTTTCTTTACTCGATCGCTTGACAAAAATGTCGTCCGTACAGATTATTCTGGTATTGTCAATGCTGGATGATATTCCTTCATTTATTACCCATGTAATTCCTGTGGATAAAATGACGGTGTACCCCAAAATGGAACGTGAGGCCTATCTGGAAGCTTTTCGTTCCAGAGATGCAGCCGTTTCTTTTGATGAGTTACAGCAGCGTATCGTCAATTTGCCCTATGATGGCAATAATTACGATTCTGATGAAGTGGTCAAACTGAATAAAGTCAGCATTCGCTATGATGACCGCACTATTCTGAAAGATCTCGACTGGACGGTGCGGCGTGGTGAGAAATGGGCATTGAGCGGTGAAAACGGGGCCGGAAAATCTACTTTGTTAAGCCTTGTCTGTGCGGATAATCCGCAATCATATGCTTGTGACATCAGCCTTTTCGGGCGGAAGCGGGGTACAGGGGAGAGTATTTGGGAGATTAAAAAGCATATTGGCTATGTAAGTCCGGAGATGCATCGTGCCTATCTCAAAAATCTGCCGGCTATTGAAATCGTGGCCAGTGGGCTTCATGACAGCATCGGGCTTTACAAACGTCCCCAGCCGGAACAAATGGCCATCTGCGAGTGGTGGATGGATATATTTGGTATTGCGGAATTGAAAGACAAACCTTTTCTGCAACTTTCCAGTGGAGAACAACGGCTGGCATTGCTGGCACGTGCTTTTGTGAAGGACCCTGAGCTGCTGATTCTGGATGAACCGCTTCACGGTTTGGATACTTACAACCGTCGTCGGGTAAAGAAGATTATTGAGGCTTTCTGTCATCGCAAAGACAAGACGATGATTATGGTGACTCACTACGAATCAGAGTTGCCGGGCACTATTACAGACCGTATTTTCCTGAAGAGAAACCGATGAAAATGGACTGTTGTCTGAAAAATAATGTTTAGCTCTGCCATTCCGAACTTAGTGAGGGATGACAGAGCAATTTAAAAGAGATTTTTCTTTAATTAATTGGATGGGTGAACCAAAAGCAAGACCCTCTTCCCGGTTCCGATTCCACACCGATTTTCCCTCCCAGTTGCGTGACGATACTTTGGCAGATAGGCAGTCCGAGTCCCGTACCGGGAATAAAGCTGTTGAGTTTTACAAATCGGGTGAAGATAGCTTCCTGTTTTTCCGGCTCTACCCCCATTCCCGTATCTTGAACGGAGAATTTTACTTCGTTTCCGTCTATCTTGTAGTCGATGGTGATGCTTCCTTCGGAAGTGAATTTTAATGCGTTAGTCACAAAGTTCAGCAATACCTGATACAGTCTGTTCTTGTCACTGATGAACGTCAGTTCGGGTAAATTATCTTTCAGGCGGAGTTCTACTTGCGGACTAGTTTTCATTTGCATAGCCTGAAACAGATCGTTGCAAAGCTGTTTCGCATTTACTCTTTCAGGAATAATGTCGAAAGTTCCCGCTTCGATTTTCGATAAGTCGAGGATATCGGAAATGAGCTGAAGCAACAACTTGTTATTATCTTCTATGATCGTGATATACTGATGCTTTTCTTCCTGATCCTCCGCCTCTTCCAGCATACTTGAGAAACCGACGATCGCATTGAGCGGAGTACGTATCTCGTGACTCATGTTGGCAAGGAAGGCAGATTTTAAACGATCCGCTTCTTCGGCTTTCTCTTTGGCTTTGATAAGCATTTGTTCGGTTTCTTTTAGTTGGGTAATATCAAAGTTGATACACAGCATTTCGATGACATTATCCTGCGGTCGGTAGTTGCGGACCAACACATTCACCCGTGTCCACGTATAACTTCCGTCGGCTCTGCGGATACGTACATCCCTGCATAATTTCGTACTTTCGCCTTTGACCACTTTCGCCAGAAAGTCGAGCATAACAGCCCGGTCCTCCGGATGAAAGTGAGAATGGATACCGATAATTTCCGGTAGGGGCGTGCCTTCCTCTTCTCCTACATTTTTATACCAGCTGCTTAAGGCATAACCATTGCGGCTTAACGCATCAAAATGAGCGTATCCAACCTTGGCATAATCTCCTACCAGTTCAAAGAAATTTTTAAATTCCTGAATTTTGTTGTAGGCGATGGTGTTTTCCGTCTTATCTACGTTTATCAACAGATAATTGATGGGCTGCCGGTCATGATCATAAAGTGTTGTTATT
>ENA-OYWQ01000185-OYWQ01000185.1-human-gut-metagenome-genome-assembly--contig:-NODE-185-length-31699-cov-5.356339_pt1 | contig 31699 bp, 20 predicted proteins | sample MGYA00244810_ERZ653396 | MGnify/ENA primary metagenome ERZ653396 (study PRJEB26926, sample SAMN06165045) | human gut metagenome | biome: ENVO:00009003; feature: ENVO:2100002; material: ENVO:00002003... | reverse complement strand
GTATGGCTCCATGTCCTATCTCCAGATCACGGCTTCCGACCTGTCGGATCAGCTGCTGAAGGATTTTCTGGATATGGAATCCAGCCAGATCGTGACTATGCACATTCAGTCGGTAGACCAGAATAAAGCAATCAAATCCATCAAGCACACCATTACGGAGCTGGATCGTTCCAAGATTGAGGAACAGAAGAAAGCTGTCCGTTCCGGATACGATATGGACATCATTCCGTCAGATTTGGCAACTTACGGCAAGGACGCAAAGGCACTGCTGAAGGAATTGCAGAGCCAGAATGAGCGTATGTTCCTGCTGACCTTTCTGGTGATGAACACCGGCGAGACGGAGCAGGAGCTGGAAACCAATGTGTTTCAAGCTTCCAGTATCGCGCAGAAGTACAACTGCAACCTGCGCCGTCTGGACTTTCAGCAGGAGCAGGGGCTGATGAGCTGTCTGCCGCTGGCACAGAACCTGATTGAGATTCAGCGCAGCATGACTACCAGCAGCACGGCAATTTTCGTTCCGTTTACCACCCAGGAACTGTTTCAGACCGGGAAAGAGGCTCTGTACTATGGGCTGAATGCTCTGTCCAACAACCTGATTATGGTTGACCGGAAAAAGCTCAAAAACCCCAACGGGCTGATTCTGGGTACTCCCGGTTCCGGTAAATCCTTCTCTGCCAAGAGAGAAATCGCCAATGCGTTCCTGGTGACGGATGACGATGTAATTGTGTGCGATCCTGAAGCCGAGTACACGGCACTGGTGAAGAAATTTGAGGGGCAGGTCATTAAAATCAGCCCTTCCAGCACGCAGTATATCAACCCGATGGACATCAATGCGAACTATTCGGAAGAGGATAATCCGATTGCCTTGAAAGCAGATTTCATCCTGTCCCTGTGTGAGCTGATCGTGGGCGGAAAAGAAGGCTTGCAGCCGGTAGAAAAGACGGTCATCGACCGATGTGTTCATCAGATTTACCAGAACTATTTTGAGAATCCGGTGCCGGAGAACATGCCGGTGTTGCAGGACTTGTACGAGGCACTGCTCCGGCAGGATGAAAAGGAAGCACACCATGTGGCAACGGCACTGGAAATCTATGTGACCGGTTCGCTGAACCTGTTTAACCACCGCACCAACGTAGATATCAATAACCGGCTGGTCTGCTATGACATCAAGGAGCTGGGCAAGCAGCTGAAAAAGATCGGTATGCTGGTGGTGCAGGATCAGGTCTGGGGGCGTGTAACCGCCAACCGCAATGCCGGTAAAGCCACCCGCTACTATATGGACGAGTTCCATCTGCTTTTGAAAGAAGAGCAGACAGCGGCTTACAGCGTGGAAATCTGGAAGCGATTCCGTAAATGGGGTGGTATTCCCACCGGCATCACCCAGAACGTAAAAGTGCGCCCAGATAGGGCGCTGTGCAAAGCAGTCTAAGGTACTGCCGCACACGGCAGTGTGCGAAACAATCTGCCTTACCGACTAAGGAGAAATCCTTTACGGGAACAGCGCATGGCAGAAAAAGGAATAGTCACCAAAGGACTTAGGTGCGACTGTTTCCTAATGTTAAGAAGATATGAGGATAAGATTGGGTTTATCGAATGTAAGGTTCCAGTTCCTGTTTTTTGCAGGTGTGGGAAAAGTCCTGAAACCCATGTCATAACGCTGTCACGTCATCTTTCACGGCGGGATAACTGCCAACACGTTATGAAACAGGCGTGAGAACACGTCACAACGAACCGAAAGCATATCCGACAATCTTCACTAACCTATGCACAGTGCTAACTGGGGATTGCCTAAGTCCGGCTCATTTGCCGGATATGGTAACGGAGGCTCCATAGTAGTCCGAGAGGGGTAATGACCCTTACATGGCGAAGGGAGCCAGTTAGTAACATCTAAAATGTAAGAATGAAAGGGAGGAGAAACCTCAATGAAACCAACATCTGAAATTTTAGAGCGTATTGAAAAGTGTTCCAGCGAACACAAAGACGGCGTATTCACAAGACTTTACAGATACTTGCTTCGTGAAGATATTTACTACGCCGCCTATCAGAAACTTTATGCAAACAAAGGTGCAACAACACAGGGTATCGACGACGATACCGCAGACGGTTTCAGTGACTTCTATATAAAAGAGTTAATCCAGTCACTAAAGGACGGAACCTACAAGGCTAATCCTGTAAGGCGTGAGTATATTCCAAAGAAAAATGGAAAACTCCGTCCGCTGGGTATCCCGTCTTTCCGTGACAAGCTCCTGCAAGAAGTTGTCAGAATGATTTTGGAAGCTATCTATGAACCTGTCTTTGACAGTCATTCCCACGGTTTCAGACCGGGCAAAAGCTGTCATACCGCACTGCGTCAGATTTCTTCTGACTTCACAGGCGTGGTCTGGTTTATCGAGGGCGATATACAAGGTTGTTTTGATAACATCAATCACGAAAAATTGATTGAGATTTTGAGCAGGAAAATCAAGGACAGTCGTTTTCTGAACATCATTCGCCAGTTTTTGAAAGCTGGGTATATCGAGAATTGGAAGTACAACGCCACTTACAGCGGTTCTCCGCAGGGTGGTATCTGTTCCCCGATACTTGCAAATATCTATCTGAATGAGCTGGACAAGAAGTTTCGGGAAATCGCAGAACTCTTTGATAAGCCGAGGTCTGCATATCAGACACTGGAATATCATGCGGCAAGCAAAGAATTAAAAAGACTGTCTTACTGGATTGACCATACCTCTGATGAAGCGGCAAGACAAGAACTGATTGACCAGCATAGGGCGCAGAAGAAAGCTATGAGAAATCTGCCCTGCAAACCTGCCGACAACAAGAAGTTTACTTTTGTCCGTTATGCGGACGATTGGCTGGCAGGCGTGTGTGGCACAAAAACGGAATGTGAGGAATTGAAAGCCGAAATCGCTGAATTTCTAAGCACAGAGCTGAAATTAACTCTGAGCGAGGAAAAGACGCTGATAACGCACAGCTCCGAAAAAGTCCGCTTCATTGGCTATGATATTTGTGTCCGCAGAAATCAGGAAGTCAAAGGTCACAGAATGAAAAACGGAACGTGGAGAAAATCCCGTACCCTGCACATGAAAGTTGCCTTGTCTATTCCCCATACGGAAAAGATTGAAAAATTCATGTTTGCAAAGAAAGTCATTCGCCAAAAGGAAAACGGGGAGTTTCAGCCGATACACCGAGCCGGACTTCTCAACCTTGCGGATTATGAAATTGTGGAACAGTACAATGCCGAAGCAAGAGGGTTATGCAACTATTACAATCTGGCTTGTGATTATCACACGTTGGACTACTTCTGCTATCTCATGGAGTACAGTTGCTTAAAAACGATTGCTAATAAGCATAAAACCAGTATCCGCAAAATCATTCGCCAGTATAAAGACGGGAAAACATGGTCTGTTCCTTATGAAACCAAAACAGGGACAAAGCGTGTGCGCCCCGTTAAAATCGCTGACTGTAAGCGTGGCGAAGCGAGTGACATCATCTATCAGAGAAAGAAATTTAGCTGGAAAACCACTATCAGACAGCGGCTCAATGCCAGAGTTTGTGAATTATGTGGGTGTAAAGAAGCCGATTTGTATGAGGTTCACGTTATACGGAACTTAAACGAATTGGGTAATTCTGATTGGGAAACCGTGATGAAAAAGAAGCGGAGAAAAACGCTTGTCGTTTGCAGCAAGTGCCATGAAAGAATACACAGACACTAATCAATACGTCAATTACTAATGGGGAGCCGGATACTTTGAGAGGAGTAAGTCCGGTTCCGAGGGAGGGTGTAGGAAACCTACCGCCAGCGGCGGCAAGGCGCCTTTACCCTACCCTACGATCTGCTTTCTTCCCGCGAAGTGACGAACATTTTTGAGAACAGCGACTTCATTTATATGCTGAATCAGGCAGCCGGTGACCGTCAGATTCTGGCGGATCAGCTGAATATCAGCCCGCACCAGCTGTCCTATGTGACTCACTCCGGCGAAGGCGAAGGACTGCTGTTCTACGGAAATGTGATTTTGCCGTTCGTTGATCGTTTCCCGACCGATCTGGAACTGTACCGGATTATGACGACAAAATTAACCGAAGTTCAGGAAGCAAAGGAGGCGTAAGCAATGGCTGGCAAGAAAAATCCGAATCTCGGAGACAAGCTGCGGCAGGAGCGCGAGCGTGCGGAGAACACCCTTCGCGATTCCAGAAGCAAAACCGCAGATAGCAGTACGGGAGACGGCGGCAAGAAAAAAGCGGAACACCGAAGGCAGATTCGTCACGAGGCCGATCTTGCTAAGATGCGCAGTAAGAAGCTGAAATCAGAGCAGGAAGTAAAAGCGAAAAAGAATGCAGCAGCTTCCGGGAAAAAAAGCGGAAAGCCAAAGAAGCCGGGAAATCTTGCGGCAGATGCACTTTCAGCCAAAGCGCATCAGAGTGTGCGCAATGCCGACCAGGATAATAATTCCGGCGTGGAGGCAGCGCATTTTACCGAAGGTTCAGCGGAGGGAGCAGCCCGCGCGGGTTCCCGGTTCCAGTATGGTCGAAAGCTGCGGCAGTACAAAAAGCTGGAGCGGTTGGAGAAAAAGGCAGATAAAGATGCCGTAGATTCCATCTTTACGGAACGCATGAAGTCTGATCCGCAGGCTGCCTCCAATTTCTTTTCCCGATGGCGGCAGAAGCAGGCCATTAAAAAAGAGTATGCCGCTGCGAAGGCAGGTGCGGCCGCTACGGAGAACACAGCAGCTGGCACAGCCAAAGCTGCGCAGGGTACTGCCAGTATAACGGAAAAGGCATTTCAGTTTGTGCAGAGCCACTCGCATATCATCATCGGTATCGCAGCCGTGGGACTGCTTGTTTTGGTGATTGCCGGGTCGGTTTCGTCATGCTCCGTCTTGATCAATGGCGGCGGCAATGTGGTGCTGGGGACTTCCTACACGGCAGAAGATGAAGATTTGAAAGGCGTGGAGACGGATTATACCAAGCTGGAAGATAAACTTCGCAAACAAATCGACCGCATTGAAAGCGACCATCCGGGCTATGACGAGTATCGCTACAATCTGGCAGAGATTGGTCACAATCCCTATGAGCTTGCATCTCTGCTGACCGTAGAATTTGAAAACTATACGAGAAGCCAGGTGCAGGCGCGGCTCCAGAGTATTTTTGAAGCGCAGTATGAGCTGAAGTTGGAGGAAAAGGTGGAAATCCGGACAAGGAAGGAAACCCGTGTGGGCTATCGCTACAATCCAATCACCGGAACCGGACACACCTACACCTATCAGGTGACGGTACAGTATGAGTATAAAATCCTCAATGTAACACTGCTCAATCGGGGCGTTGACTATGTTGCAAGAAATTCCGGCCTTACAGATGACCAGCTGCAACGATACGAAGTCACACTGGAGTGCCGGGGCAATCGAGATGACCTGTTTGCAGGCATAGCCTTTGCAACGCCGGATGGCGCGGGTTCCAGCGGAGAATACCAGGATTACGACATTCCGGGCGAAGCTCTGACGGATGAAAAATTCCGGAAGATGATTACCGAAGCAGAGAAATATCTCGGTTATCCCTATGTTTGGGGCGGCAGCTCGCCGAGTACCAGTTTTGACTGCTCCGGTTTTGTAAGCTGGGTCATCAACCACTGCGGCAATGGCTGGAATGTAGGCAGGCAGACGGCCAACGGTCTGATGGGAAAATGCGACATTATCCCGAAGAGTGAGGCAAAGCCCGGAGACCTGATCTTCTTCCAGAAAACCTACAACACCAGTGGCGCATCCCATGTGGGCATTTATGTCGGCAACGGGATGATGATCCACTGTGGCTCACCAATTTCCTATGCTTCCATTGAGACGAGCTACTGGCGGCAGCACTACTACTGCATGGGAAGAATTCGATAAAAATAGGGCGTTTATTCGCCCGGAAAGGATACGATATGAGCTTGAAACTGGAAAAGATTGCTGCGGAGCGCGAGAAAGCCCGCAGGAAACGCGATGAATGGGAGGAGCGCAGAAAGGAATGGGACAGAAAGTACCACGAGCAGGAAAACAGCGAAATCTGTGAAATGGTACATGCCCAGAGCCTGACCCCGGAACAGCTGGCAGTCATCATTCAGCTGGCGCAGGCTGCGGTTCCCAACCCGGAGAACCTGAAACTGGATGAGAAAGAAACGGAGGATATGGAATGAAAAAGATGATGGCAATGCTGCTTGCCAGCGTGATGGCGGCAGGAACCTTTACGACCACTGCATTTGCCTATACGGGCGATGATGTGCAGAAGAACACGCCTGTCAGTACCGCTGCACAGGAGACGGATGCAGCAGAAAGCACAAATGCGGGGAAAACGGACAATACCGACAGCATCGAAATCGACCCGGACATGCAGGTTCTGCCGGATGGCTATGAGGTCTCTACGGATGCGGATGGGAACCTGATCGTTACGGTGGGCGGCAAAGAATACAATATCGGCAGCGAAAAGTCCCAAAAGCAGACTGGTACGGTGGTGCCGGGGATCACCAGTCTGCATTTTCGTTCCGGTCCCGGCATGGATCAGGAGATTATCGGATATCTGCATTCCGGCGATACGGTGGAGATTGTCGAAAAATGCGGTGACTGGTATAAGGTAAACTTCAACGGCAAAACCGGGTATGCACATGGAAAGTACCTGAATGTCACGGATTCTGCAAAAGACAGCAGCATGTTCAGTGAAGATGCGCTGAAGCTGTTTCTGGATCTGATGCAGAGTGGAATGTCATACGAGGATGAGACGAAATCCAGTGCAGCTTTGACTCCGGAAGGAAATATGACGCTGGTGGACGATATCGGTGAGGAAGAAGATAAATCCAGCCAGCAGTTCATTACGCTGGTGACAAAGGCGGGCAACACCTTTTATCTGATCATCGACCGCGATAAAGACGGCAACCAGAATGTGCATTTCCTGAACATGGTGGACGAGGCCGATCTGCTTGCGCTGATGGATGAAGAGGAAGCTGCCAAGTATCGGGAGAAGGAGCCGGAAGTCACGGAACCTGCGGAAACCGAAAAGCCGCAGGAGACGGAACCGGCACCGGAAGAGCAGAAAACAGAGAGCGAGCAGAAGAAATCGTCTCCGCTTCCGATGATTATGCTGCTTCTGTTTGTGATCGGTGCAGCCGGTGTCGGCGGTTATCTCTATATCAAGATGAAGGGCGTAAAGCCTGCGTCCAAGAAAAATCAGCCGGACCCGGATGCGGATTATCACGATGAGGATGAAGATACGCTCCAGCTGCCGGAGGATGATGGTGACGAGGACGAAGAAGTGGATGTCAACGAGGATTATGAAGCGGAATCGGACGATGAACCTGTCTGATTAACGCAGCGTTGACCGGTGGGGCGGCTGAAAAGCCGTCCCCTTTACATAGCCAAATGGTTGGTGGGTGAACTGTTTTGAGCTATGAAGCTATGGACTCTGTAGGCGATATCTGATAAAATAGAAAATAAGAACAGCTCAACAACTCGGAATTTTACCATTCAGATTTCCGTGCTCTGCCACTTTTATGATCGTTCTTTTCAGTATTTTGCCACTTTCATGAGGGAATAATCCGTGCTTCATTACACTTTCATGAGCGAATTTATGCTGTAATATGACATTTTCATGAGGGAATTGGTGCTTCGATGCGACGTGAGGAGGTAGTGGGCGGAGGCATGGGCGCGATAAAGGCAACGAGTGCGAATGGGTGGACGCGACGTGAGAAGGTGGAGGGTGCGGACGCGTGGGCGCGGAGTGAGCAGGCGGAGGGCCGAGACATTGGCCCGGGAAAAGTGAGCAGAAATATACGAGTGTCAACGGGAGGGTTTTATGGTACAACTAGAAGTAGTTTTTTGATGGAGGTGCCTATGGAGCCGAAGGTCAGTATCATCGTGCCGGTGTATAACGCGGAGAAGAGTCTCGCGCGCTGTGTGGACAGTATTCTGAATCAGGAGTTTCGGGATTTCGAGCTGATCCTCATGGATGATGGAAGTAAGGATCGGTCCGGGGAGATCTGCGACGGATATGCGCGGGCGGATGCGCGCGTGGTGGTCGTGCATAAGGAGAATACGGGGGTGTCGGATACGCGAAACCAGGCGATCGCGCGGGCGCGGGGTACGTTTCTGCAGTTCGTGGACAGTGATGACTGGCTGACGGCGGATGCGACGAAGCTGATGGTGCGGGCGGCCGAGGAGACGGGCTGCGACATGGTGATCGCGGATTTCTATCGTGTCGTCGGAGAGATGGTGTCGCAGAAGGGGGATATCGACGCGGACCAGGTGATCGGGCGTGAAGCGTTCGTTGGCTTCATGATGGAGAACCCGGCGGACTACTACTATGGGGTGCTGTGGAATAAGCTGTACCGGCGCTCGCTTGTGGAGGCGCACGGGATCCGGATGGATGCGAAGCTCAGCTGGTGCGAGGATTTTCTGTTTAATCTCGAGTATGTGCGCTATGCGACGACGTTCTATGCGCTGCGGACGCCGGTCTACTATTATGTGAAGACGAAGGGTTCGCTGGTGAATCAGAAGATCAGCTTCGCGCGGACGGTGGAGATGAAACTCGCGATGTTCGAGTGCTACAACGACTTCTTCAAGCATGTGCTGGATGAGGATGCGTATGAGCGGAAGCGGCTGCAGGTCTATCATTTTCTAGTGGATGCGGCGAAGGATGGTTTCGTGTTCCCGGCGACGATTCCGGGGACGCAGAAGCTCGGTGAGGAGCGGAGCCAGGCGCTGCAGGAGGTGATTTCGGAGGATGGGATCATCGTGGAGAAGTACCGCGACCGGAAGCTGCTCGAGCGCTATCTCGAGTCGGTGGCGCTGAAGTATGATATGACGCTGGCGGAGCTGTCGCTGCTGCTGTATCGGAAGGACGCGGGAAAGGCGCTCACTCGAGGGGCTGAAGCGCAGATGCCTGCGCGGGAAGATGCCGTGGAGGCGACTGACCGAAAGGATGCCGGAAAGGCGCTGAGCCGGAAGGATCTCGCGGAGCTGATGCATATGAGCCGCGGGGATCTGCGCGCCGCGCTGCAGAAGCTGGTCTCACGCGGGATGCTCGAAGTGGTCGACGTGCCGAGGAAACGACGTGAAGCGGCGGAAATAGCCGAGGCGACCGGTCTTTTCGGAAAGCGTGGCGAGGCACAGGATGCAGACGCGAACGGAATGACGAAGAAAAAACGCGAGCCGCGGAAGATTCGTCTCGAGCTGCTGCCGGCGTCGGATGCGGTGCTGCAGGATATCGCGGCCGCGGAGCGTGACTACGAGCAGGCGAAGTTCCGGGGATTTACCGAGGACGAGCTCCGGCAGTATACAGCGCTCGAGCGGCGTGTGCAGGAGAACGAAAAGCAGATACTGCAGAAGTGAGGATGGGCAGACGAACACCATCAGCGATGCCTGGCGATGAGTCAGCGAGGGGCAGAATGCGTTGCGGCGAGGCACAACGCATGCGCGGAGTGATGATGTGGAGGGCCGAAACATGGGCACAAGCGAGTAGGAGGCGGTGACTAGCCGCCGTCCTCTCACACCACCGTGCGTACCGTTCGGTACACGGCGGTTTCAACAGTTGACGTGCATAGACTGATAAGCTGTGGCAAGATCATAAAAGCCCCAGTTTGTAGACCTAAAACAGAATACCGTTCCTTACATAGCAGTCATGCGCTTCGGTGCCTGGCTGCTAATTTTTTTGCGAAAGGAGCAGTATCGAATGAAGCTTGTATTAGCGGAAAAGCCCTCGGTTGCCATGAGTCTCTCGAAGGTGATCGGGGCAAATCAGCGCGGAGACGGTTATATGGAGGGCAATGGCTACCTTGTCAGCTGGTGTGTGGGGCATCTGGTGGAACTTTCCCAGCCGGAAGCCTATGATGAAAAGTATGCCAAGTGGAGGTATGATGATCTTCCGATTTTGCCGGATCATTGGCGGTATCAGGTATCTGCCAGCACGAAAAAGCAGTTCGGAATCCTGAAAAAGCTCATGCAGCGGAAAGATGTGGAGAGTCTGATCTGTGCAACCGATGCAGGGCGTGAGGGAGAACTGATTTTCCGGCTGGTTTACCATCAGTGCGGCTGCAAAAAGCCGGTGGAACGACTTTGGATTTCCTCGATGGAGGACAGTGCGATCCGGGAAGGCTTTCAGAAGCTCCGACCGGGAACAGAATATGATGCCTTATATGAGGCGGCTTTATGCCGGGAGCGTGCCGACTGGATTGTCGGAATCAACGCAACCCGGCTTTTTTCATGCCTGTATGGGCAGACCCTGAATGTGGGGCGCGTGATGACACCAACGCTTGCGATGGTGGTCATGCGGGATGCAGCAATCCGGGCTTTCAAGCCGGAGCCGTTCTACTCGGCAGAATTAAAATTTCGGGATTTTCAAGCGGGCGGTGAGCGAATGAAAGAAAAAGCAGAAGCAGAAAAACTGGTGGCAGAGTGTTGCCAGGCAGGAAGTGCCATCATTACCAAGGTAGAGCAGAAAGAAAAATCAGAGAAGCCCCCGGCCTTGTTTGATCTGACATCGCTTCAGAGAGAAGCAAATCGGCAGCTGGGATTCACTGCCCAGCAGACCCTGGATTACACACAGGCTCTGTACGAGAAGAAACTCGTGACATATCCCCGTACCGACAGCCGGTATCTGACGGATGATATGGCACCGCTGGTGCTGGAACTTGTTTCTGTGATCCAGCAGAGCTTTCAGATTCAGGCAGATGTACCGGCACCGGTGAATGCAGCGCAGGTCATCAATTCTAAGAAAGTCACCGATCACCATGCCATTATCCCTACAAAAACAGCGGCGGGTTATGACATTTCCTCTCTTCCCAGTGGAGAACAGGCGATTCTTACCATGCTGACGGTGCGGCTGATTTGCGCGGTAGGCACTCCCTGCCGCTATGCAGAGACCATAGTAGAAGCCGAGTGCGCCGGTCAGAAGTTCCGCACGAAAGGCAAAACAGTCACGGATATGGGCTGGAGGCAATATGCAGGAAAGGCAGTTGAAGATGCTGAGAAGAATGCAGAGGCAGGTGAACTTCCGATACTTTCGGAAGGCATGACACTGGAACTTGCCGGTGTCAATCTGAAAGAAGGTAAGACCAGCCCACCCAAGAGGTTTACCGAAGATCTTCTGCTTTCAGCAATGGAAAGTGCCAGCTCGGATGAGTTCCCGGCTGGCGTAGAGCGTAAAGGCATCGGTACACCGGCCACACGCGCTGCTATCATCGAAAAACTGGTGCAGAAAGGCTTTATCGAGCGTAGGGGTGATAAGAAAACGAAATACCTTTGCTCTACGGACAAGGGAAATGCGCTGGTGACGGTGGTGCCGGAACAGATTCAGTCTCCATCCATGACGGCAGACTGGGAGGAAAAACTGCTGAAAATAGAACACGGCGAGTATGACAGCGATGCCTTTATGGGCGAAATCAGCAGCATGGTCAGCGGACTTGTTAAAACCTACGAGGCTGTAAAAGGAGCCGATGTGCTGATGCAGCCGGAACGCAAGGTCATTGGTTCCTGTCCCGCCTGCGGCAGTGATGTCTGCGAAACGGCAAAAGGATGGTTTTGCAGGGATAAGAGCTGTAAATTTGCACTCTGGAAGGAAAACAGATTCTTTCAGACACTGGGAAAGCAGATGACAGAGGAACTGGCAAAGCAACTGGTAAATCAGGGAAAAGCACGGCTTACCAATTGCTATTCCAAGAAGTCCAATCGTTACTATGACACAACCGTTCATGTAGAGACCGGCGAGGACGGTGCAGCAGCATTTAAGCTGGAGTTTGGAGGTAAAAAATGAGCATGAAAATGATGAATGCAGCTTATCTGGTGGATAATGTCGCTCTGCTTTCCTTGCAGGAAAAGCAGGAGGGCGTGGAATTCCATTGCTTTGATATGGACAGAAAGGTGCAGATTGCCGAGGGACACATTGGCTGGGATATGTTGGATAAACAGCCGTTTTCTACTCTCGAAGAAAGCGCGAGGGTGGCAGCACTCAAGGAGATTCCCCAGCTGGACGGTCTTACCGTTGCGCCGGTAGCTCCGGAGATGCTGGAGCAGATGCGCGGCGGCAGAAAGGTTCTTTGGCAGATGAAAAAGGCTGATCCTGAGCTGGAGAATGCTAAAAATATCCGGTTTATCACCAGCAACTACGAGGATCGGTTCAAAATCCCGGATGGCAGTGCGGTGGAGATCGAGTATCCAAATCGGAAATTCTCAGCCCGCTGCGAATATATGGACGAATATCATCTGCGCCTGGGGTATGATGTTCTGCACATCTGTCAGCTGGCAGAAATGCTGGAACGCGGCGGTGGCACATGCCGCCCGGAGCCATTGATTACAGAAGAATGCAGCGCATGGGATTTGGGAAGCAAGGGCTTTCTTGCCATTCAGACTTGTGAGGACGGTTACGACTATACCTTATATCATAAGGACTACACGGAAATTGACGGTGGACAGATCGACAACTCGGAAATCAGCATGAATGCAGCCAGAGACCAGATCCTTTCGGATTATGGGTTCGGTGGCCGTACCATGACGCGGATTGACTATGATGAACTTTGTGATCGTGCAGAGGATGCAGAAATCAGCAGACGGGAATCTGTGGTGGGTAAACTCTCGGATTTGTCTTCCAGAACGGATACGCCTGTGAAAGCTGCTAAGGCGAAGGAGGCGGAGCGATGAAATACAAACTTACGAAGGCGGAGCAGGAAACCGTCATCAATTTTGATAATGAACTGGATACCGCCAGCATTTATACCCATGACAGCCGCCTGATTAAGAAGCTTCGGGAACTGCGAAAACAGTATCCGGAGCAGTTTATTTTGGAGCACCGGGAGCATGGGTCGGTCACTTATACGATTCCGAAACGCTGCGTCGGTATCCGACCGCCTTATAGTGAAAAGCGGCGGGAACAGCAGCGGCAGGAAGCAAAGGAAAACGGCCTGCCGTTTATGGAGAAGGGAGAAATGAACGATGGCAAGAATTGAAAAATGGGATGAAGTGCATGGAACGCAGGCACCGGACGAAAGAATGATGGCATTTCTCGACAGTACTACCGACCAGTATGCGATTTTGCAGCTTCGCCGCAGCGAGGATACGGTATATGAACGCTTTTCGTCTATGCGCGAACTGGAACGGATGGGGCTGGAACCGGATATTGACCATTATGAGGTGGTTTATACGGCTCCGCTTCTTCCCTACAAGGATCAGAATACGATGTTGGAGGAACTGTATGCGAAATTCAATGTTTCCCGCCCTGATGATTTTACTGGTCATAGTCTTTCTGTGTCTGACATCGTGGCTTTACGGCAGAATGGTGTTGTAAGCTGTCACTATGTGGATTCCATCGGCTTCCAGGAACTGCCCGGATTTTTGAAACCGGAGAACTACCTGAAAGCCGCAGAAATGGCGATGGAGGACGATTACGGCATGATTGACGGCGTAATCAATAACGGAAAGAAGGAAGAACCGGTGGAGAAAGCATCGGTTCTGGATCAGCTGAAGGAAAAGCAGGAGGCTGTGCCGCCTGCGCCGCCTCGCAGGTGCTGCGAAGAAAAGGAGTTATAAATGCGTTTTACGGATGACGAATGGATGCTCATGATGCTTTACAGCCCTGGCACACGGACAGGGCTGATCGAAGAGCTTCAAAAGATGCAAAAAAGTCTGACGGGCAGAGACAGAAACCTGCGCAGGTGGACGGCCTCGCTGCTTGCAAAACTGGCAGAGATGACGGATGCAGAATATGAGGCACTGGATTTGTATCCGGACGAATAAAGGAGAGGAGGAAAAAGACAGATGATGACGAAAACAGCTTATTATATGCAGATGGCGCAGGAAGCTGCGGCACAGATCACTGGCAGCAAAGAACAGTGGACAGCGTTTCTGACCACATCCGCGCGGCTTTATAAGTATCCCTTTGCGGAGCAGCTGATGATCTATAAGCAGAGGCCAGAAGCGATGGCCTGTGCAGAGTACGATCTCTGGAATGATCGGATGAACCGCTATGTGAAGCGTGGCTCCAAGGGCATTGCTCTTTTGGACATGCGCGGCGAGCAGCCGAAACTGCGGTATGTATTTGATGTGGCAGATACCGGAGAACGGAAGAATTCCCGACCGGTACAGCTCTGGAAAATGAATGCGGAGCATGAGCAGCCAATCATTCGCGCACTGGATGTAGCATTTGATGTTCCTGCCGGTGCTGGGTCTCTGGAAAATCATATCATGGAAGCGGCAGAACGCCTTGCAAGGGATTACTGGGAGGAAAATCGCAGGCAGATCAGTGACATCGTTGCAGATTCCTATCTGGAAGGATATGATGAACTCAACATCGGAGCTTCCTTTAAGAGAGCTGCCGCTGTCAGCATCGCATATTCCGTCTTTACCCGGACGGTGGGCAATGCAGATGACTATTTTGAGCACGAGGATTTTCTGGACATTTTTGATTTTAATACGCAGGCTGCCGCCAATGTGCTGGGAACTGCGGTCAGCGAAATGTCCAGCCAGATCTTCCGGGAAATTGAACGCACGATCCGAACCTATGAAAAAGACAAGCAGTCAGAAAGGAGCCAAAACTATGATGGAGCTGAATTACACGAAGAACGGCGATTACCTGATTCCGGATATCCAGTTGTCGGTGCAGGAACAGAAGCCTCTGGGCAAGTACGGGAGGATGCGCAGAGCGTTCCTGCAGGAGAACAACACGCTGCTGTACAATCACCTGATCCTGACCGAGAAGCTGTATCCGCACCTGTGGGAGATTCAGGAGACCGCGACCGCACAGATGGAGCAGATGATGGCGGAGCTTCTGAAAGCGAATCCGGCACCGGACAAAAAATCGAACCAAATGGCCTGGGTGCAGCACATGAACATGCTGAAAGCGCAGGCAGAGGAAGTCATTCTGACGGAACTTATCAACAGCTAAACTTTATGAGCCTGTTTCAGTCCGAGGCAGAGCAGATTCAGAAAATTGATGCGGCGGCAGAAAATGCAGCCAGAGAAGCGGAGAGCGAAAAGCCCTCCGCTTTTGTCATTTCTGAGGATGAAATCGACCGGATGTTGCGAGCAGGTTCTAATTTTGAGGGCGGAAAAATCCGTATTTATGCGCTGTATCAGCAGCAAGGGGACGCGAAAGAACGAGCTGCATTTCTGAAAGCGGAATACGGTCTTGGCGGTCACAGCTATACCTTTATGGATGGCAGTCGTGGTTTTGCAGATTATGACGGAAAAGGTATTCTGCTTCGCAATTATGGCCATGATCGGGAAGTGCGACTCACATGGTCGGCGGTGGATAAGCGGTTAGACCGGCTTGTGGTAAATGGTCAATATCTTACCGCACTGGAAATGGAAGAGTATCGGAAGCTGGAGCAGGAATATGGTGCACCGCTTCCTATGCCGACTGCCGCCCATGTATTTCCGCCAACACCACCGGAACACTACGATACCGGAAATGAGCATGTGGACAACTTGCTGAATACGGCTGCGGATGTATATGCCCGGAGTGAACTGGCAGCACCCCAGCGGTTTACCGTGATGGAGACAGACGATGGTTATGCGGTCTGGGATGATATTCAGGACGGCATTCATGTGGAGCCGGATGGTGTCAGCGAAGAGTTTACCAGCGAATGGGAGGCAGAGACCTACCGCCAGCAGCTGATTGAAAAAGTTCAGGAACGGGAAGCAAAAGACTGGCTCTATGTTGAACAGAGCAAGCAGAATTTGCAGCAGGACATTCCATTCCCAGATGTGGAATCCGAAGAAGTACAGGAATCGGCTCACGCAGAGACAGATCCTCTGGTACTGGAAATGCAGGAACACGCCAGCGAACTTTCCAGAGAGTCTGGCTATGCACCGGATGAACGGTTTGTGGTCACAATGACCGGCAAGAACTTTCCGGATTCTAAAGATGCGTTTGCCATCTGGGATTATGTCAAAGAAGAGTATTACGGATATTCGGACGGAAAAGTGCAGACATTTGCCGATTATGTGAGTGCATCAGAGGCGTTGCAGGAGATTCGCGGCAGGAACATGGAGGCTGAAAAAGAGCCTGCAACTGTGCAGCCAGAACCCGCAGCTCCGGTGCAGCCGGATTATCGCGTTGGCGATACGCTGTATCTGGACGGAAAGGCATTTACGATTGAAAAAGTCGGGCTTTTCGATGTGGAACTTCGGGACCCGGATTCCGTGTATCCGATCTTCCGCTCGGAAAGCAAGGAAAATCTGGCAAGAATTTTGGGGCATGAGGAAAGTGTTCACCTGCACAATCTGGTGGTTGATCTGAATTCTGGAAAAAAAGAAGCGTTTCGGGCAGGGCATGAAGCAAAACATGCGGAGAACTACCGCATCAACAGCTTTCACCTCGGCGAAGGCAGTCCTAAGCAGAAATTCCGTGCCAACATGGATGCCATCTACACGCTGAAAGCCTTAGAAAATCAGCATAGGGATGCGACACCGGAGGAACAGGAAACGCTGGCCAATTATGTCGGCTGGGGTGGGCTGGCAGATGCCTTTGACGCAGAGAAAACTGCCTGGACAGGCGAATATAAGGAGCTGAAAGCAGCTCTTACGGAAGAAGAATATGCCGCAGCCAGGGCTTCGACTCTGAATGCGCATTACACCAGTCCTACCGTGATCCGTGCAATCTATGAGGCATTGGACGGTATGGGATTTGAGAAAGGCAATATTCTGGAACCGTCGATGGGTGTCGGCAACTTCTTCGGTATGCTGCCGGATTCCATGCTGGGAAGCAGACTGTATGGTGTGGAACTGGATTCCATCACCGGGCGCATTGCGCAGAAATTGTATCCGCAGGCAGAAATCAAGGTGGCAGGCTTTGAAACCACCGACCGGCGCGACTTCTATGATCTGGCCGTGGGCAATGTGCCCTTTGGCAACTACCGTGTCAGCGATAAGCCCTATGATAAACTCGGATTTTCTATCCACAACTATTTCTTTGCCAAGGCATTGGATCAGGTTCGTCCCGGTGGCATCGTGGCCTTTGTTACCAGCCGCTACACGATGGATTCCAAGAATCCGGACGCGCGAAAGTATCTGGCGCAACGGGCAGAACTGCTGGGAGCCATTCGACTTCCTAACAACGCATTCCGTGCCAATGCCGGTACAGATGTAGTGTCGGATATCATTTTTCTGCAAAAGAGAGACCATCCAATTGATATCGAACCGGATTGGGTGCATCTGGGGCTGACATCGGAGGGTATTACCCTCAACGGCTACTTTGTTGACCACCCGGAAATGGTGCTGGGTGAGATTACAACGGAAAGTACCCAGTACGGCAAGGAAGAATGTACGGTCATTCCGATTCCGGATGAGGATCTGGGAGACCAGCTGCATGAGGCTGTGCAGTATATCGGCGGTCACTATGAAGCGCAGGAGCTGGCACCGGAGGAAGAACTGTCCTTGCAGGGCGAAACCATTCCGGCAGACCCCAATGTAAAGAACTTCTCCTATGCGGTGGTGGATGGGGATGTCTACTTCCGTGAGAACAGCATCATGCGAAAGGCTGACCTTTCTGCGACAGCCACCGGCAGGATCAAGGGCATGGTGGAGCTTCGTACCATTGTGCAGGAACTGATCGACTATCAGCTGAACGATTATCCGGAGGACGCGATTGCCCAGAAACAGCGGGAACTGAATGTAGCCTATGACCGATTCGCCGATCAGTATGGGCTTATCAACTCCCGTGCAAATGCGCAGGCTTTTTCAGAAGATTCGTCTTATTATCTGCTCTGCTCTCTGGAAAATGTAGATGAAAACGGCAGGCTGGAATCCAAGGCGGATATGTTCACCAAACGGACGATTCGACCGGAACGGGCTGTTACCAGCGTAGATACTCCGGCAGAGGCTCTGGCAATCTCCATCGGAGAGCGCGGCAAAGTGGATTTGCCCTATATGTCGGAGCTTTTAGGTACACCGGGAGAATTTGAAAAAATCCAGCAGGAACTGCATGGTGTCATTTTCAAAGACCCGATGACGCAGGGCGGCGAGGAAACCGGCTGGGTGACGGCTGATGAATATCTGTCCGGCAATGTCCGGGAAAAACTCCGCGTGGCAGAACTGGCTGCGGCTTCTGACCCTGCCTTTGCGGTAAACACGGAATATTTGAAGAAAGCACAGCCGAAAGACCTGGATGCGTCGGAGATTGATGTGCGCCTTGGTGCCACATGGGTCAATCGGGATTATATCCAGCAGTTTATGGAAGAAACCTTTGAACCGCCGTTCTATCTGCGCAGAAATATTGAAGTGAAATTCTCTCCCATGACGGCAGAATGGCAAATTACCGGCAAGAGTACACCGAGCCGGAATGATGTTCATGCCTATATGACCTACGGCACCAGCCGTGCCAATGCCTACCGAATTCTGGAGGATACGCTGAATCTGCGGGATATTCGTATTTACGATACCGTGGAGGATGCAGACGGCAAGCAGAAGCGGGTTCTGAATAAAAAGGAGACCACCCTCGCCCAGCAGAAACAGCAGGCCATTAAGGATGCGTTCCAGAACTGGGTGTGGAAAGACCCTTATCGCCGCGCGGAACTTGTGGAAAAGTATAACGAGCTGTTCAACAGCACTCGTCCCCGTGAGTATGATGGTTCTCATATCCGCTTTGGCGGCATGAATCCGGAGATCCGGCTGCGTGAACATCAGCAGAATGCCATTGCTCATGTGCTGTACGGCGGCAATACGCTGCTGGCCCACGAGGTAGGTGCCGGTAAGACCTTCGAGATGGCAGCTTCTGCTATGGAGGCAAAGCGGCTGGGACTGTGCCAGAAATCCATGTTTGTCGTTCCGAATCATTTGACCCTTCAGTGGGCAAACGAGTTCCTACGCCTGTATCCGAGTGCAAAACTGCTGGTGGCAAGCAAAAAGGACTTTGAGACTGCCCGCAGAAAAAAGTTCTGCGCACGAATTGCCACTGGCGATTACGATGCAGTTATCATCGGGCATTCTCAGTTTGAGAAAATCCCGGTGTCCGCAGAACGGCAGGAGCGGATTTTGACTGCCCAGATTGATGAAATCGAAAATGCCATTGCTGAGATGAAATCCCAGAATGGCGAGCGTTTCTCCATCAAACAGATGGAAAAGACCCGGAAAGGATTGGAGGCGAGATTGGAGAAACTTCGGGCAACCGACCGAAAAGACGATGTGATTACCTTTGAGCAGCTGGGCGTAGATCGACTGTTTGTAGACGAAGCACATGCCTTTAAGAATCGTGCGAAACGTTGTGCATAAGCCCTTGTTGACAGCAAGGACGAAAAGCACCATGTGATTGCACTTAGCAATAAGAAAATATCACAGAGAACTTTAATCTCAAAATCAGGGGTGAAATTCCTCTGCCGTACAGAACCAATGTCGAGGAACAAAGTTCCAGAGAATAGGTCAAAATTCAAGACAGTACGAGAGCTAATACTCCACTGTGCGTTGCCACCTGTAAGTGTGCATTGTACAGAGCGTGGTGAAGGCGTAACCTGAAAACCTAAACCTCTGCAAAGAGGCATGGATAATAATGGTGCGGGCTTCCGAAACCTATGGCTATCCGTTAGGGAAAGCTATGCAGCATCGTAAGAGCGAACGGCATCCGAAAGGGTGACCCTTGGAAAAAGTGTGTGTGGCTGGTTTTTCTGCACACGCCCTGTGGGATGAAATCCCCATCAGGAATCATGCAGCAACTGTGGTTCAAAGCATGGTTGGATTTTCCCGGTGTAAGGTAGCGGCCTAAGGGTTTCAAAAAAAAAAAGGATAGAGATTAAGGAACGTTTGAGAGCCTGTTGTTGGAGCGTTACAGCGCAGTGAAAGCAACAGGAAGTCAGCCGTATCATAGTAGTCTGGGCTGGGTAATGCCAGTCATACGGAATTGAAATATTCCATGGCGAAGGATACGAGTCAAATCGATTTGTAAATTTCACAAAACGAAAATCCTATAACTCCCTGAAAGATGGGTGACGAACTGCGAGGTGAAAGCCTTGTGCATGTGAACGTCAGATTTTCAACGGAAACGGAACTTAAAAAGATTCAGGACTTTCTCTATGAGAAGTCCGGTCAAGGAGTATCGTTCACCGGTCTGGTGGAAGCGATGGCAAACGAAGTGACCATTGTAACCGCCGTCCACAATATCAAGTCCAACAAAGGCAGCAAAACTGCTGGCGTGGATAAGATAAAAATGGACAAATACCTTCAAATGCCAAAAGATGAGCTTATTTTATTGATTCAATCGAGTTTTCGCAACTACCGACCCAAGCCAGCCCGCCGTGAATATATCGAAAAGAGTAACGGAAAGAAAAGACCGCTGGGCATCCCTACTGTGTTGGACAGGATCATACAGGAGTGCGTGCGTATCATTATCGAGCCGATCTGTGAAGCGAGATTTTATCCGCAAAGCTACGGCTTTCGCCCCTATCGGGCACAGAAACACGCAATCCGGGGTATCATCAATGTCATAAATGCCGGATGCAAATCGCCTGACCAACCCGTGTGGGCTATTGAGGGTGACATCAAGGGATGCTTCGACAATATCAATCACCGCCTGCTGCTCCAAAAACTCTGGAGAATCGGTATCCATGACAAGCGTGTGCTGAAAATTATCAGTCAGATGCTAAAAGCTGGATATATGGAAAATGACCTGTTTCATGCAACAGAGCTTGGTACACCGCAGGGAGGAATCCTCTCACCGCTTTTATCTAATGTTTATCTCAACGATTTCGATTGGTATGTTGGTCGTATGTATATGGAGCCGCACAGACAGTGCAAGCATAAAGGCAACGACACAAGGCGTTTGAAATGGGCTGGTGTAACGCCAAAGTACAATTATCGCTACGCCGATGATTGGGTGATTCTGACGTCAACGGAGAAGGAAGCACTCCGCTTGAAACGTGTCTTGACAAAATATTTTCGGAACAGAATGAAACTCGAATTGTCGCAGGAAAAGACCTATGTAACAGACCTGCGGACAAACGGTATACACTTTCTTGGCTTTGTGGTAAAGGCCGAACGAAAACGGAAAACTCCTGACCCGGCAACATAGACGAAACATCTGGTTGGAAAGCCGCTGCCGGATATGGAACGGTTAGGAAAGAAGATTAAGAAACTGCTCGAAGAAGTGCACCGCATAGAACTTTGTCAAAAAGTCAATGTGCAGGCTGCGCAAATTCAGTACGTTAACTCTGTCATTATGGGTATGGCACAGTACTTGCAGACATCTATCTGTGCTCATGCCTACCATGCGATAGACCGCAGAGTAAACAATGCGGCACTGGCCGTATGGAAAAAGCTGTACCCAAAACGGTACAACTCCATGCAGGTGCCGCTGAAGGTGCTCTGCAATCTTCCTGACCGCCACAAGGGCTACGACAGTAAGACATTTGCTGTATGGGTCGAAGGAAATTGGTTTGGTATAACTTATGCGTTCATCACGCATAGTCACTATGAACCCAAGCCATTTGACCAGAAAATGACGCCGTATACAGTGGAAGGGCGCAGACGGTATGTGAGCTATCGTGCTAAGCACAAGCCACTGCCATGTGACCGTCCATCCGTTAACTCCCCGAACGATATTGCAATGTCAGCATACGCAAATGGAAGGATGAATTTTGAGTATTATATGAACCGGGAGTATGCTTACAGCAGGGACAAAGGAAAATGTAAATGCTGTGGAAATGCCTTCTCACCCGTGCTTCAAAAGCATTGTCACCACGTTAAAAACAAGCTTCCACTTGATAGAATCAATAAAGTGCCAAATCTGGTTTGGCTGTGTGAACCATGCCACCGCATGGTTCACAACAGTCCAATACCGCCTGAACTTGATGCAAAGACGGTAGGCAAAATCATGAAATACCGCGAAAAACTTAAACTGTGAAATTTACAACCACTCTGTGTCCGTGAGAACACAGCAGTGTTGAAATCTGAAGGAAGAAAGTAAATCGATTTGATGGTACGCCGGGTGCGCTGAAAGGTGCACGCCCGGCGTGAGGTGGGGGAAAACTTGGAGATTACGTCAAAAAGTTACCTATCACAACAAAGCAGACTACTCTGCGGACTGCTTCGCAGCCGCAGAGGTGCTGCACATTGTTCCTCTACACAAAAATGCGCAATGTTGCAGGCTTGTCCACATCGGAAGCGCAGAAATCTTCGGATATGTTTATGAAGTGCCAATATATGGACGAGTTGACAGGCGGGCGCGGCATCATTTTTGCGACCGGCACCCCGGTTAGCAACAGCATGACGGAGCTTTACACCATGATGCGGTATCTCCAGTACGGCACGTTGCAGCAGAAAGGGCTGACCCATTTCGACAGCTGGGCTTCTACCTTTGGTGAGACCACCACAGCCATTGAGCTGGCACCGGAAGGAACCGGATACCGGGCAAGAACAAGATTTGCAAAATTCTTCAACCTGCCGGAGCTGATGAATATGTTCAAGGAAGTGGCAGATATCAAGACTTCCGATCAGCTGCATCTGCCGGTGCCGGAGGCAAAATTTGAAACCGTGGTGGTGCAGCCTTCGGAGCATCAGCAGGCGATGGTGGCGGAGCTTTCGGAACGCGCGGCGGCTGTGCATTCCGGTGTGGTAGACCCGTCGGTCGATAACATGCTGAAAATCACATCGGATGGCAGAAAGCTGGGACTGGATCAGCGATTGATGAATCCGCTCCTGCCGGATGACCCAAATAGCAAGCTCAACGCCTGTGTGCGGAATGTGCTTCGGATTTATGAGGAAGGACAGTCGGATAAGCTGACCCAGTTGCTGTTCTGCGACCTCAGCACGCCGAAGAACGATGGAACCTTCAATGTCTATGAGGATATCCGCGCCAAACTAATTCAGTCCGGAGTGCCGGAAGAAGAAATCGCATTTATTCATGATGCCGATACTGAGGCAAAAAAGAAAGATTTGTTTGCCAAAGTGCGTACCGGACAGGTACGGGTATTGTTAGGTTCGACACAGAAGATGGGTGCAGGCACGAACGTGCAGGACAGGCTGGTGGCCGTGCATCATCTGGATGTGGGCTGGCGGCCTGCGGACATGACCCAGCGAAATGGTCGTATCATCCGTCAGGGAAACCGAAACAAAGAAGTGCAGGTTTATCAGTATGTGACGGAAGGAACCTTTGATGCCTACCTCTATCAGACACTGGAGAATAAGCAGAAGTTTATCAGTCAGATCATGACCAGCAAATCTCCGGTTCGTTCCTGTGATGATGTGGATGAACAGGCACTTTCCTATGCGGAGATCAAAGCACTTTGTGCAGGAGACCCGCAGATCAAGGAAAAAATGGACTTGGATGTAGATGTTGCAAGGCTGAAAGTATTGAAGGCAGACCATCAGAGTCAGCAGTACCGATTGGAGGATAAGCTGATGAAATATTTTCCAGCGGAGATTGAGAAAACGCAGGGGTTCATCAAGGGCTTTCAGTCGGATATCCGGACGGTGGCGGCACATCCGCTGCCGGAAGAGGGGTTCTGCGGCATGGAAGTGAATGGCGCGCAATTTACTGAAAAAGCCGAGGCCGGTGAAGCAATGTATCTGGATAAACCCATGAAGGATCATACCCTTCTACAGGCGATTTGTCGTACCAACCGTACCTATGACCAAGGAAAAACACATGGTCTGATCGTTGATTATATCGGTATTTTTGATGATGTCGCACGTGCACTGGATTTTGACGAAAACAGTATGCGTAAGATCATCACCAACATTGAAGAAATCAAGAAGCAGCTTCCGACACTCCTAAAAAAATGCCTGGGATACTTCTTGGGTGTTGATAGAACAATTGAAGGTTGGGAAGGTCTCATGGCAGCGCAGGAGTGCTTACCAACAAATAAAGAAAAAGACGCGTTTGCTGCTGACTACCGTGTGCTGAATCGTGCGTGGGATGCGTTATCACCAGACGTTTTTCTGAATGCTTATAAAGCGGATTACCAGTGGCTGTCTCGTGTATATGAATCTGTGAAGCCGACGGATGGCCGTGGTGGATTGATCTGGGCATCCTTGGGCGCAAAAACGATTGAGCTTGTTCATCAGAACCTGACCGTTGGCGAAGCGGATGAGGACGTGGAAATCCTGGCAATGGATGCCGACCTGATTGATGAGTTCTTAGAAAAGCAGAAAGATTTGAAGAAGACCACCAAAAAGATCGAAATCAATCTCGTAGCCAAAATCATGAATCACACCAAGGATCCGAAATTCATCAAGCTTGGTGAAAAGCTGGAAACATTGCGAGAAAAGCACGAACAGGGTCTGGTGACCAGCATCGAGTTCTTGAAACTTCTATTGGAATTGGCGAAGGAAGCAGCACAGGCAGAAAAAGAAGTAGTGCCAGAGCAGGAAGTTGATAAGGGAATCGCTGCACTGACGGAACTTTTTAACGGTTTGAAAAACCGAAGCACTCCTGTTATTGTTGAGCGCATCGTTGCTGATATTGACAGCATTGTAAAAATTGTGCGTTTCGATGGCTGGCAGAGCACTACTGCTGGTAAGCAGGAAGTCAAGAAAGCCCTTCGCAGTGTTGTTTGGATCAAATACAAAATCAAGGATAAAGATGTCTTTGATAAGGCTTATAGCTATATTGAGCAGTATTACTAATAACAAAAAAGAAAGCGAGAAAACTAGATGATTGGAGCAATCATTGGCGACATCGTCGGTTCCAGATTTGAATGGGATAATCATAGGTCGAAAGATTTTGATTTTCTTACGCATCAATGTTTCTTCACCGATGATTCCGTCATGTCTCTGGCTGTATGTGATGCTTTGATGCATTGCAAGCCGGACTACAGTGATTTAAGTAATATAACGATTGAATCTATGCAGCGAATTGGACGTCCCTATCCACATTGTGGTTATGGTGGTTCCTTTTATCGTTGGATGTATTCGGACAATCCTCAACCATACAACAGCTACGGAAACGGAGCAGCAATGCGTGTCGGAGGATGTGGCTATGTAGCTAATTCTGTTGCGGAAGCCGCAGCACTTTCAAGAGCAGTTACCGAGACAACCCACAATCACCCAGAAGGAATTAAGGGGGCGGAAGCTACTGCCATTGCAGTCTATCTGGCTCGTACTGGAAGCAGTCTGATGGAAATTCAGGATTATATCGTGAAGAACTACTATCCGATTAACTTCACCTTAGATTCCATTCGTGATACCTACCAGTTTAACGAAACCTGCCAAGATACCGTCCCTCAGGCACTCGAAGCATTCTTTGAGTCTACCAGTTTTGAGGATGCTATTCGCAACGCCATTTCTATTGGAGGTGACAGTGACACCTTGGCGGCTATCACCGGTGCTGTTGCAGAGGCGTACTATGGTGTACCTACTAATATCAGAAAACACGCTCTTACATTTTTGGACGAGCGTCTCCTGAAAATTCTCCTGGAATTTGAAAACAAGTATCCTGCTAAATTTGAGAAAATTCAAGAAAGTGGTAGCGTAGGTGTAAAACCTTCCACCGGTAAAAAAGTAAAGACAGGAGGTCGTGCTGAGATGATGCAATCTGCTATGGATATAGCTGATATGGAATTGGAAGCCAGTGCCGCACATCCGGAAGAAACAACCAGTCAGAAGCTGTTTTCTCACCTGTTTGAAGCCTGCAATATTCTGCGTGGCCCCATCAATCAGGACGAATATAAGAGTTATGTAACGCCTATTCTTTTCTTCAAGCGTCTCTCCGATGTTTATGATGAAGAAACTCAAGTTGCTCTCGAAGAATCCGGTGGTGACGAGGAATACGCTAGCTTCCCGGAAAATCACCGCTTTGTCATTCCGGAGGGCTGCCACTGGAAGGATGTTCGTGAAGCAAGTGAAAATGTCGGTGTGGCTATTGTAACAGCCATGAATGGAATTGAACGTGCTAATCCTGATACGCTGAGTGGCGTGTTCAGCAGTTTTGACGATGCAAACTGGACCGACAAAACAAAACTATCTGACGAACGTCTGAAAGACCTGATTGAACATATGTCTAAAATCAAGGTCGGCAACAACAATTATTCCGCAGATGTAATGGGTGACAGTTACGAATTTCTGATTAAGAAATTTGCTGATCTCTCCAAAAAGAATGCCGGTGAATTCTACACGCCGCGTTCGATTGTCAAATTACTTATTATGCTAATGGCTCCCAAGGCCGGAGAGACCGTTTACGATCCAGCCTGTGGTACGGGTGGTATGCTCATTGAGGCTATTCGGTACATGCATGATGACAAGTTGACCTATGGAAAAATCTACGGTCAGGAAAAGAATCTGGCAACATCTGCCATTGCTCGAATGAATCTGTTCTTGCATGGTGCACGAGATTTCAAAGTGACACAGGGCGATACTCTGCGATCCCCGAACTATCTGGAACGTGGATCATTGCAGACCTTTGATTGCGTAGTCGCAAATCCTCCGTTTTCGCTCAAAAACTGGGGAGCTGAACAATTCAGCAGCGATATTTACGGTAGAAATATTTGGGGATGCCCGACCGATTCCAATGGTGATTTTGCATGGCTCCAGCACATGATTAAGTCTATGAATCCGAAAACTGGTCGTTGTGCTGTGGTGCTGCCGCAGGGAGTGCTCTTTAGAAGCGGTAAAGAAGGTGAGATTCGCAAGCACCTTGTGGAATCCGATAAACTGGAAGCTATCATTACGATGGCCAGTGGTGTATTCTACTCCACTGGTGTTTCTGCCTGCATTCTTTTCTTGAATAATGATAAAGCTCCTGAGCATCGTGGCCGTATTTGTATGATTGATGGCTCCGGAATTTATACTCCCCAGAGAGCACAGAACATTATGACCGAAGAAGATATCCAAACCGTATTCAACTACTATATGGAATACGAAGATGTTATCGAAAAGGTCAAAATCGTTACGATTCCAGAAATTCGGGAGAAAGACTTTTCTCTTGCTATTAACAACTATATCGAAAAGAAGGAGCAGGAAACTGTTCCTCCGGCAGAAATCCGTAGACAGTATTTTGAGGCTTACAAAGAAATGATTGCAGCCGAAGAAAAGATGCGTAAGCTCTTGCTGGAAGGAGGTTATATCAGTGAGTAAAAGAATAACCATTGAGGAACTGCAATCCTATCTTTGGAACTCCGCTGTCCTTCTAAGAACCAACATTGATGCTGGTGCCTATAAGCAATATATTTTTCCTCTGCTGTTTTTTAAGCGTATCTGTGATGTATACGATGAAGAAACTGCCATTGCTATCGAAGAATATGGTGATGACGCTGCCGAATTTGATGCTGACGAAATCCACACCTTTGTGGTTCCCAAGGGATATCACTGGAACGATGTTCGTGCCGTATCCGAAAATGTTGGTGTGGCCATTGTTGAGGCATTCCGCAAGGTGGAAAATGCGAACATTGACAAGCTGCAAGGTATTTTTGGTGATGGTGCCTGGACAAATAAGAATAGGCTCCCTGATAGGTTGTTGAAAGATCTGCTGGAACATTTCAGTACCAAGACTCTCTCCATTGCCAATTGCCCGGAAGACGAGCTGGGTCAAGGATACGAATACCTTATCAAAAAGTTTGCGGATGACAGCGGTCACACAGCACAGGAGTTTTACACGAATCGTACTGTTGTGCATTTGATGACTGAGATGTTGAAGCCGGAGTCGGGGGAATCTATCTATGATCCGACCTGTGGTAGTGCAGGTATGCTTATTTCTGCTATTGCGTACTTAAAAGAGCAAGGTAAGGAATGGCGAAATGTGGCTGTTTACGGTCAGGAAATCAATGCGCTTACCTCTGCTATTGGCAAGATGAATCTGTTTCTGCACGGAGTTAAGGACTTTAATATCGTAAATGGAGATACTTTGAAAGCACCGGCCTTCGTTGAGAATGGTAGACTGAAGCAATTTGACCTTATCCTGGCAAATCCGCCGTACTCAATTAGTCAGTGGGATCGCGCAGCATTTGAAAGTGATAAATATGGTCGTAACTTCTTGGGTGTGCCTCCGCAAGGTCGTGCTGATTATGCATTCCTTCAGCACATTATCGCAAGTCTGAAGGACAATACTGGCCGATGCGCTATCCTGTTCCCGCACGGAGTTCTTTTCCGTAATGAGGAAAGTGCAATGCGTGAAAGACTGGTGCGCAGCGATAAAGTAGAATGTGTTATCGGTCTCGGACCGAATCTTTTCTACAACTCTCCGATGGAAGCTTGTATCATGATTTGTCGGATGAATAAGCGCCCTGAACGTCGTGGACAGGTGTTGTTCATCAATGCGGTAAATGAGGTTGAGCGCAAAAATGCGCAGAGCTATCTGGAAGAACGGCACATCGCTCGAATTGCTGCCGCGTATGACAGCTATGTTGATGATGCTGATTTTGCAAAGGTAGCTACTATTCAGGATATTGCAAATAATAACTTCTCCTTGAGCATTCCTCTGTATGTGAAACCAGAGGTTAACGAAGAAGATATAGATAATCGTAATGTTCAGGAGCATTATGATAGTTGGCTAGCTGCTTCCGAAATGATGAAACTGAGCTATGAAAAATTGAACGCACTATTAGTAAAGGAGGCAGATGTCAATGAATAAAGTCCTTCTTGGCGATGTCGCTGTAGAACATAAGGAGACATGTAAAGGCAGCAAGGATGGCTATCCTATCGTTGGGCTGGAACACCTGATCCCGGAAGAGATTACATTGACTGCTTGGGATGAAGGCAGCGAAAATACGTTCAGTAAGATGTTCCGCAAGGGGAATGTCTTGTTTGGCCGCCGCAGAGCCTACCTCAAAAAGGCTGCTGTTGCTCCATTTGATGGCATCTGCTCTGGTGATATCACTGTTATCGAAGCAAAACCTGACCGTATTCTGCCGGAGTTGCTCCCGTTCATCATCCAGAATGATGATTTGTTTGACTTTGCTGTCGGCAAATCCGCAGGCTCCCTTTCACCTCGTGTAAAATGGGAACACTTGAAGAATTACGAGTTCAAGCTCCCTGATATGGAGAAACAAAAGGAATTGGCTGAACTACTCTGGGCTATGGATAACACGAAGAAATCCTACCAGAAGCTGATTGCGGCCACGGATGAACTGGTGAAATCTCAATTTATGGAGCTGTTCGGGGATCCCGTGACCAATACTCAAGGGCGTGAAGTTCGGCCATTTAAGGACTTTATGTTGGATATTCGATATGGGACAAGCCAACCGCCTACCTTCAATGAGTTAGGAGAATTCAAGTTTATACGAGCAACAAACATCAAAGCAGGCCGGATAACAGAAAATGGTATGTTGAGGATTTCTGCTGATGAAGCTGCCAAAATCGAAAAATGTAGGCTTAACGGCAATGAGATAATAATTGTCAGAAGTGGCGCAAATACTGGCGATACCTGTGTCGTTACAGACGAATACCGCGATCAGTATGCAGGATATGATATCATCGTTACTCTGAACCTAGAGATCGCTAACCCAGTGTTCTTTAATGAGTTGATGAATACGCATTATATGCAAGCGATTATTAAGCCTCTAACAGTAAGAGCAGCCCAACCACACATAAATTCTGAACAGGTACAAAACCTACCCATGTTGGTTGTCCCACTACAGGAACAAGAGCAGTTCGCAACATTTGTTCGGCAGAGCGATAAATCAAAATTTGAACTCGAAAAGGCTCTTTCTGAGCTGACCGCAACATATAAACGCATCATTGCAGAGAATCTTGGCTAATTGATATGGTCATGTAGTTTCCTCCGGCTCGTGGACAACCGGATAACGGAGGGTACGAAAAGGAGGAAGCACCATGATCAATCAGATAATCACAAACATAAAACAAGATTTGTCACAAATCCTAACACCAGATCAAATGGAAGCGCTATCGAGGACTCTAAATAAGCATCTGCCGATGTTGACTGTGGAAAAAGCCGCGGTAGAAAGTATAAAGAATGATATGCTTCCGTTGTTTATAGCTGCAAAGCGTGTGGAAGGCTGCTCTGAAAAGTCTCTGCGCTATTATGAATCAACGATTCGCAATATGCTGGAGACCATCAATAAGCCTGAATGCCAGATCAGCACTGAAGATTTACGAGGCTATCTCGATACATACCAGCGTCGAGGCACTGTCAGCAAGGTCACTTTGGATAATGTAAGACGCATCCTTTCTTCTTTTTTTGCATGGTTGGAGGATGAGGACTATATTGTTAAAAGCCCAGTGAGAAGGATTCACAAGGTTAAGACCGGGAAAACGGTGAAAGAGACCTATTCCGATGAAGCGTTGGAGCTTATGCGAGACCACTGCGACAATACGCGAGACCTTGCAATGATTGATCTATTGACTTCTACTGGCATTCGTGTCGGTGAATTGGTTAAGCTCAATCGTTCTGATTTGGATTTTGAGAATCGCGAGTGCATTGTATTTGGCAAGGGTAATAAACAGCGGAAGGTCTACTTTGACGCAAGAACGAAAATCCATTTGCAACGTTACCTGTCAGAACGTACAGATGGTAACGAATCTCTGTTTGTATCCCTTCTGAAGCCTTACGAGCGTTTGCAAATCAGCGGTGTTGAAATTCGTCTCCGGAAAATTGGTCGTGAATTGAACTTTAATAAGGTACATCCTCACAAGTTTCGTAGGACGTTGGCTACAATGGCCATCGACAAGGGTATGCCTATCGAGCAGGTGCAGCAACTTCTGGGTCATCAAAGCATTGATACGACATTGCAATATGCTATGGTGAACCAGAATAACGTGAAGGAATCGCATAGAAAATACATCGGATAATGCTGTCAGCTGTTTGCAATTCTCAATTTATGGAGCTGTTCGGCGATCCAAAAACTAACCAGAAAGGACTTCCGATTCTGAAGATTGGAGAATTTGGAAAAGTAAAGGGTGGCAAGCGTCTACCCAAAGGCGAATCCTATGCAGACCATACAACCAATCATCCCTATGTCCGTGTCATTGATATGGTCAAGCACTCAGTAACCATTCCGGCACTGGTTTATCTTACACAAGCCACTCATGAGAAGATTTCAAGGTATACGATTAGCTCCAAAGATGTTTACATCAGCATTGCAGGGACTATAGGACAGGTTGGAGCTATCCCAGATTCGATAGATGGTGCCAACCTTACTGAAAATGCCGCAAAGATTGTGCTAAACGAAGGTGCTCCTGTGGATAGAGATTATCTAATCTGGTATCTGTCATTACCGGCGGGAGCTGAACAAATAGAGGAAAAAACAATGCATACAACGCAGCCGAAATTGGCATTATACCGAATCGAAGAAATAGAGGTTCTTGTGCCACCAATTGCTGAGCAGCGCAGTTTTGCAGCCTTTGTTCAACAGAGCGATAAATCAAAATTTGCCGCTCTGAGCTGTTCAAATCTCAATTTATCGGGCCAGCTGGCCACAAGGATTTCACCGGTCATACCGCTTCCGCAAGGAGGTGTGCATAATGGCGAAATATCGGTTTGAACAGATTGCAATCAACAGCACTGAAAAGAAAAAGCCTGTTGAAGAAGATCGCTTCACCTATCTTGGTCTTGAACATCTTGATTCAGGAAGCCTCAAAGTTACTCGATTCGGTTCGGAGGTAGCTCCAATCGGTGAAAAACTGGTGATGCACAAAGGAGATGTGCTCTTCGGAAAACGTAGAGCCTACCAGAAGAAAGTTGCCATCGCACCATTTGATGGTATTTTCTCTGCACATGGAATGGTTCTGCGACCTAGAGAAGACGTAATTGACAAGAGCTTCTTTCCGCTGTTTATCAGCTCGGACTATTTCTTGGATGCTGCCATCAAGATCTC
>ENA-OYWQ01000160-OYWQ01000160.1-human-gut-metagenome-genome-assembly--contig:-NODE-160-length-33486-cov-21.173940_pt1 | contig 33486 bp, 30 predicted proteins | sample MGYA00244810_ERZ653396 | MGnify/ENA primary metagenome ERZ653396 (study PRJEB26926, sample SAMN06165045) | human gut metagenome | biome: ENVO:00009003; feature: ENVO:2100002; material: ENVO:00002003... | reverse complement strand
GGAACAACATTCATGAACAGCAATACATCTTCAACAGGCGGGGAACGCCAGGACCGTCCGGGATTCGGTTGGGCCGGGCGTTCCGCTGCCCTTTCCCTGTGGATCATTTCCGTTCTATTATGGTGCGTGCTGATGCGCCAGTCCTTTACGGCCATGCCCTGGGACGACATGACGGTAGCCGGAGAAAGGTTGCAGGAATTGAGAAGGCCGTTCGCCGCTGCCGGAATGGCCGTAGGGGTCCTTGGCTCCAGTCTCTGTCTGGGGTGCCTGTTCTGGCTCTGCCTGTCTTCACTGACGGGTTCCGGCTGGGGCATTGCGCTGAGAAGGGTGCTGGCGGCGGGTTGCTGGGGGTTTTTACCCGGTGTTTTGGTATTGGCCGGAACGGTCGGCTGCCTGACTACCGTGATTTTTCCGGAAGCAGCCCGCTACTGGGGAGTGGCGGATGTTGCCTCTCCCGGCGTCCAGCCCTTCGGCGTTCTGGATTTGGCTGACTTCTCATGGTGGAACCCGGCATGGCTGTACGTGCGCGTGGGGAGTATTGCGGCGCTTTCCTGGAGCATGGCCCAGGTATGGGAAACGCTGGTTGCGGAAAAAAATGTCTGGCAGCCTTCCTTCCGCCGGGGCTCTGCCGCCTTCTGCATGGTTGTGACGGTGATGATGCTGGGCCTGCTGGGGATGGACATGCTGGGAGGGACGGGAAAGGTCGTTCTTTCCATGTTCCCCGTATACATGATTGCATATGTTCTGCTGGCGTCCCTGGCATTCGCTGTGTTGTCTGCCGTGTTCCTGAGGCGGCTGGACGGAGGGAAGGAGCTGCCTTGGCCCCGCCTGGGCGGCATGCTGACGGCTATGGTTCTGGTGAAAGCCTATATTGTGTATTCTCAGTACATGATTACTTGGTACGCCTCCATTCCGGCTGAAATGTCCTTTTATAACGCAGCCGCTTCCTCCGGCTGGTCCGGAATGTTTGCCGCGGCTCTTGTTCTTCAGCTTCTGCTGCCTTTCCTTATTTTGCTGTTCCCCGCGTTGAGACGCCGGCCGTCCGCGTTGGGCGCTGTATGCGCCGGGGTGCTGTTTGGCTCCCTGCTGGAAGCATGCTGGATGTTCGGCCCCGGACTTGGGCTGGACCCGTCCGCATGGAAGGCATGGCTTCCGCTTGTCCTGCTCTTGGGAGGGATGGCCCTGATCTGCTGTTTTTCCTTCCTGGGGGCACTGAGCGTCCGCAGGGTATTTCCCGAATCATGATGAACCGTACCGCCGCCGTTTTTTTTCTGTTTTCCCGCCGTCCGGGCGAGTATCTCCCCCTGTTCTGGCTGGCAGGGGCTTTCGTGCTGGGTTTCCTGTGGTCGCTGGCGTACGCTTCCGGTCTGGTGGCGGAGGAGCCTTTGCCGTGGCCGGCCGGCCGCCTCATGTTCGCATTCTACGGCATGCTGGTGTACGGCTGGGCCCTCCCCGTCCTGTTTTCCTTTGCGGCGGGAAGCAGGAGCCGGTGGATGAAACCCGTAGAATGGCTCTGGCATGCCTGCGTTGCGCTGGGGTTGGCGACTATTGCCGCGGGAAATGGGAGCGGCGTGCTCCTGATGCCTTTTGACTGGTGGGTTTGCCCGGTTTTTGCCTTCCTTGCCGCAGGGGCGGCGTGCGTCGCATGGTTCCGTCCGTTTCCGTGGACTGTACGGCTGTTGTTCAGTTCCTCCGCCGGGTGTGTGGCCGCGGCCCTTTGGGCGTTGGGACATACGCAGGCATTGTCCATGAATGGCCTGCTGGATGTTTCCGCCCTGGGAGGAAGCCTGTCCTGCGGGCTGATGTTTGCCGCCCTGGGAGCGGCGGCGCTCCGCCTGGATATGGCGCTGGGGAGGGCAGCCGGAATCCTGTCCGTCTGGATGGCCCTGGTGCTGGCGGCGGCTCCGGTGATTGGCGGGCTGGGGGGGCTTCAGGGGGTTCCCGTGCCGTGGATGTTGGTGGAGGCCGGTACCGCCTGGTTTTGGTGCGCCGTTCTTCCCGCCGTCCTGGCGGTGGCGCGTTTTTGGATAAAATCCGGTACGAAGACCGGAATATGGGTGAAGACCGGAGTTTCCCTGCTTGCCTTGCTGGCGGCATGGAACGTGTTTGTTGTGGGTGCGCCTGAGCTGATGCAGTTTTCCCTGTCTGCATGGCATGAACCGGAATTATGGATTCTGCTGGGGGCCGGAGTTTTGATGATGGCAGGGGGGAAGGCCCCCGGACATTTCCCTGCGGCATGGCGGCTGTTGGGCGCAGGCGTCTGCGGCGTGCTTCTGGCGTATGCCGTGGGCGTGCTTGCCGCCCTGGATGTCCAGGCTTTTCCTGAGGCCCGTCGCGCGGAGCTGATGAGCGGCTGGGTGGGCATGGCTGCCTGCATCCACGCCGTAGCCATGGCTTTTTGCCTGGCGGGCAGCCTCTGCCTGTGGCGGCCAGCGGGAGCGGAAGACGGAGGCCGGGAGTCTTCCCCTCCGTTTTTGCGGCGTTTCTTCTTCATTTCAGCCGTAGCGGCGGCTTTGGCGCTGGCGACGGCTGCGGCCGTTGTTCTGCATGCTCCGCCTCCGGATACCATGGAGGTCAGGAGGCACGTTCATGATGCGGAAGGTTCCGGCATTTACGCCGCAGAGGGGTGTGCCCTGTGCCATACCCAGATTATCCGGCGTTCCCTGTCCGGAAAGGACTGGCAGACGGCGATTGACCGCGGCACGGATCCTGATTTCCCCTACCGGGTCAGTGAACCGGAAGACATGGATGCCGAATTCAACAGGGAAGGGGCTCCGCAGGCGGGCGTGGCGGCCATAGGCCCGGACCTGAGCAATGCGGCGGAATACGCCGCCGGGAGGTTGGAATATGAAGACGCCGTATCCGGCGGCACGCGCCGCGCCGCGCAGGTGCGGGAATGGCTGGCCCTGCATCTTTACAACCCGCGGGAATTGCAGTTCAACAAGCCCTGGACCATGTGTCCGGCCATGCCCGGACTGTTTGAGGAACGCCCGGTGGAGGGGAACGCCCCCTCCACGGCTGCCCTGCCTGTCCGGATGGAACGGGGCCGGGAGCTGGTACCTTCCCCGCGCGGGGAGCGCCTGTTGAACTACCTGGAGTCCCTGCGGAGGGTGGAACCCTCCCTGAAGCGCGACCAAATCCATTCCTTCCCGGCCCTGTCCCATATTCACCCGGATTATGCCGCGCATCCTCCCGCCGTGGACATGGAACGCCTGAAGAAAGCCCGCGCCGCCGCCGTGATGGAAAAGGGCAGGGGCGTATACCTTTCCAAATGCGCCATCTGCCACGGCAACGACGGCATGGGGGACAAGGTGACCTATCCGCCCCTAGCCGGGTCCGAGTGGCTGAAGGAAAAGCCTGATGCGGAAATCGTCAGGATCATCCTCCAGGGACTGACCGGACCCATCACGGTGAATGGAAAGGAATGGGATTCCACCATGCTGCCGCCCGGCGTCACGGATTCCCGCGACCTGGCGAACCTGCTCACATTCCTGCGCCGCCAGTTCGGCGGGGTGGAGAAGGCGGCCTATACGCCGGAGCAGGTGGACGCCATCCGCCGGGATCTGTGACGGGAGGGCCCCCGATTACAACGTTTCATGCTCCTTGCCCCGGGAACGGAAATGGCTGCAAATGCCATTCTATGAATTTAGATGATACGTCCGCCCTTTCTGCGGACAGAAACGTTGTAATCGGAACAAATGCCAGTGCCGCCAATGGCACGGACAATGTTGTGATAGGTTACCTCTTCCACCAGAGACGACCGGGGTACCGTTGTGGGTTCCACGTCCGTGGGCACCAACTCCGCCGGAACCGCCCTGGGGGATCAATATTAAAGTAGGGAATTCCTGCGTTTCCGTAGGTTCCTGGTCCAATACGGACCACTGTCACATGGGGATTGCCCTGGGTTATCAGAGTAATACGTCCAATGAATCGGAGAAGCTCCATACGGCCACGGCCTATTCCTTCTGCGCGGGCATGGGTTCCCGGATCGAGGGGGACCTTCTGCATAGGCATCGGCAGGGGGGTATGTGGAAGACGGCTGCGGGCACAGCATCGTGCTTGGCGGCTATTCCAGGTCGGAAGTGCCCAGCGACATTGTGATTTCCGGCGGCCACGCGACGGCCACCCGGTGTGGTTCGTCAGTCCGGGCGTCACCAGCGGGGAGATGATGCTGGCTAGGCAAGCCCTTTTAGATTTCCACAACTTCCTCTTTCGTGATGGCATTGTAGGCCAGTGTTATCCCTCCGAAGCCGGAACCGGGGGCCGGAGGATTGCCCGGGTCAATGTCCTTTGCCAGCAAATCCAGCGGGTATAATTCCAGTTTGGTGCCGGGGGTGCAGAAAAATACCACGTCGGGATTGTCCCCGGTCTCGTCCGTTTTAAAACCAAGCTTGTCCCGGTAAAATTGCAGGGACTTTTTCATGTCTATGACTCCAAGGCAGATGCCGGTTACTCTGTTCATGTTCTTCTTCATGGAATTGGCGAATAGCCTGTTTTTCTGTTTAATGTTTTGCGGAGCCTCCGCCAGGAAAATGTGTTTTTCCCGGTTTTGTTAACGTCTGGTTTTATGGTGAAAGAAACGGAGCCGTCCGCAGGTAGTTAAGGAACCTTTTCATGAATCTTCCTTCCTCCCGCATTCCCTGGCTGGACAACATCCGTGTTTTTGCCTGTATTCTCGTTATTGCCAGCCACATCGTGGGGCAGTTTTTTGTGTCGCCTCCTTTCACTCCGGACAATGAAACCTTTGCCTGGTCCTCCTTTTATACGGTGCTGGTGCGGGTCTCCATCCCCCTGTTTTTCATGATTTCCGGCGCCCTCCTGCTGCCCGTTCGGGATACGACGGGGCAATTCCTGAAAAAACGCTTCACCCGCGTCCTGTTCCCCTTCCTGCTGTGGTCTGCGTTTTATACTGTTTTTCCGTGGAGCTATGAAACGCTCACGGGGGACAGCTTTCACTCCGTCTTCCCCCTCTCACGGGTCACGCCGGACCTGGAAACCATGGGAACGAACCTGCTGCTGATTCCTCTGAAATTCAGCGTGGGCATTCATCTCTGGTACCTCTACGTGCTGATGGGCCTTTACCTCTTCCTGCCAGTAATATCCCCCTGGGTGGAGAAAGCGGGAAAGGCGGTCTTTGCCTACTTCCTGCTACTGTGGGCGCTCACCCTCTTGTTCCCTTATCTCCAGACCATTTTCCCCAGCTATCTGGGAAAATGCCCCTGGAATGAATACGGGGCCCTGCATTCCTTCTCCGGGTACCTGGGCTACATGGTGCTCGGCTGCTTTCTGAGGAAATACCTTTGGAATGCCTCCTTCGCCCGCACGGCCTGCTGGGCCGTTCCGTGTCTGGCCGCGGCCTTTTGGTTTACCCTCCATTTCTACCGGACGTCCACGGCTCAGGCCTGGTCCTCAAGCGGCGACTACATCGGCTTCGCCAGCATTAATGTGGCCCTCATGTCCGTGGCCTTATTCGTTCTCTTCCAGTCACTTCCCGCGTTCAGAGCCGGGTCCGCGCCGCGGCGGTTCCTGGCTGATTTCTCCAGCATGAGTTTCGGCATCTACCTGGTCCACTTTGTGCTGGTGGGAGCCGTTTACCGCCTCTTTGGCATGCTCCATCTGTTGTTCCTTCCGGCTTCTCTTTCCATTCCGCTGCTGACTGCGGCGACGTGCCTGGCAGCCTGGGGAATCATCAAGCTGCTCTCCTTCCTCCCCGGCAGCAGGTACCTGATCGGATAAATTCCGGCATGGAGACAAAAAACTGCCCTCCGCACCGTGTGGCGGGAGGGCAGTCCGGATGGAAAAAGCGGGAAAAACAGGGATCAGCTCAGGGTTTCCACCAGTTTGTCGCCGTAAGCGGAGCAGGTAAGTTCCGTGGAACCGGGAATCATTTCCGCAAGGTCGAACGTAACCGTTTTTTCGGAAATCACCCGGTCAATGGCCTGAATCAGCAGATCGGCGGCTTCCGTCCAGCCCATGTAGCGCAACATCATCTCCGCAGACAGGATGACGGAGCTGGGGTTGGCCTTGTTCAGTCCGGCCAGTTTCGGCCCGGTGCCGTGCGTAGCTTCAAAAATGGAATGCCCCGTCAGGTAGTTGATGTTGCCTCCGGGGGCGATTCCGATGCCGCCGACCTGCGCCGCCAGGGCGTCGGAGATGTAATCCCCGTTCAGATTCAGCGTGGCTACCACGTCGAAGTTTTCCGGATGGAGCAGAATTTCCTGAAGGAAGGCGTCTGCAATGCAATCCTTGATAACGATACCGTTGGGAAGTTTCAGCCAGGGGCCGTCCCCTATGGGGAGGGCGCCGTATTCCCGCCGTGCGACATCGTATCCCCAGTCACGGAAGCCGCCTTCCGTGAATTTCATGATGTTGCCCTTATGCACCAGCGTGACGCTTTTCCTTCCGTTTTTCACGGCATAGTCAATGGCGGCGCGCACCAGGCGCTCCGTGCCTTCACGGGAAACGGGCTTGATGCCGAAGCCGGAGCTTTCCGGGAAACGAACCTTTTTCATGCGGTCCGGGAAAATGCGGCTCATGGTATCAAAAAACAGCTTGGCATCCTCCGTGCCTTCCTTGAATTCGATTCCGGCGTAGATGTCTTCCGTGTTTTCGCGGAAAACGGCCATGTCCACTTTTTCCGGAGCTTTGACGGGAGTTTCAATGCCGTTGAAATAGCGCACGGGACGCAGGCAGACAAACAGATCCAGATCCTGCCGCAGCGTGACGTTCAGGCTGCGGATGCCTCCGCCCACCGGAGTGGTGAGGGGGCCTTTGATGCCGATGAGGTACGTGCGGAAAGCTTCCACCGTTTCATTCGGAAGCCAGGTGCCCAGATTATCAAAAGATTTCTGCCCGGCAAAAACTTCATACCATGCGATGGAACGCCTGCCCTGATAAGCCTTGGCTACGGCTGCGTCAATGACACGGGAGGCCGCCGCCCATATCTCAGGACCGGTTCCATCACCGATGATGAAAGGAATGACGGGCCTGTCCGGAACGCAAAGCCTGCCGTTCTGCATGGTGACGGCTGCACCGTCCGCGGGAGGGGTGAATGTTAAATTGGCCATGACGTGCGTTCCTTTATAGGACGCAGCCCGGTTTGGCAAGATAAAAGAGCGGAATGGGGAACTGTGCTTCTGGAGCTTTGCCGGCTCCTGAAGCAACCGGCCTTGAAAATGTTTTCCTCTTGTACCTCAGAACCAGCGGTCCTTCCCGGAAGGTTCTTCCGGTTGCCCGGCTTCTTCCCGGAGGCGTTTGAGGAAATTTTCTTCAGCCTGATGTTTCAAACCGCTCTCCATGATATGCTTCCGGGCGTTTTCGTTCAGCTGGTTGACGGCAATGGCGGCATCTTCGGAAGTCAGCCTGTTCCAGATGCCGGCGTCATCCTTCACGATTCGCAGGGACCCCTCCACCATCTCACAGGAAATCAGCTTGCCATGAAGGCCCTCTGCCGTAATGGGGCCTTTGTTTCCTGCGGGAATGATAATCCGAAGAGGTTCGGGCCCTTCCAGATTGATGCCCCCGTGGGCGCGGTAGGCCGCTTTCAGAATCAGCGTTTTCCTGCTCCACCACCAGGTGGTGGAGTAACGGTATTCATATTCAAAAGTCCGTTCCACTGTTACCAGGTTGGCCACTTTTTCATCCTTCTGCACAATCAGGGCCACGCCGCCGTGGTTGGAGGAAAAACCCTTATTGATCAGGGTGAGGCCCGCTTCCCTGCCGGCTTCAATCAGTTTTTCCGCTACAGCCATCGGCTTTTCCGCCGGGGCGGTGATGCAGGTGCGCACGCCCCAGAACAATACGGCCAGCACTCCTATCAGAACGGCACCCCTGGTCAGCGCGACAATGGCGGGGGAATGGAAAAAGGTGGGGGAGGATCCGCGCATGAGATGTTGTGCGTGGCGGAAGTTCAGGGTTCCGGGTCTTCATGGGAACCATGTTCCCTGATGGGGGGCATGAACAGGGCCAGGAAGGTGAAGGCGATGACGGTCAGGTCATCTATCTGTCCTACTCCCGGAATGAAATCCGGAATCAGGTCAATGGGGGAAAAGGCATAAAGAGCCGTCAGAGCCAGGAGGACAAGCTTGCGTCTGGTGAACAGGCGCGGTTCTCCTTCCCGGCTGCGGAAGTAATTGATGGCCCTGACCAGAAGCTGCTGCCTGGAGCCGTTGGGCGGAATGGGAATCTTGTTTTTCATGGAGATGCAGGGGTGAATTTACCGTCAATGGAAAAGAAACTCTTTTTTATATGGACCGGAAGCAGACCCGGAGGCGGGATAACGGCCCCCTTCGTCCTGCCTTGTCCCGGCAACGGCACGGGAAGGGATTTTTTTGAAGCCGTTTTCTGTAGGCGTCTTTTCATCAGGAAAGCTCTTTCCTTATTGTCTCATGCACTCCCGGCCGCGTCCAGAGCAATTCCCGGCTTCTTCTGGGAATGAGCTTCCTTGCATTTGAGAGAGTATAACGTTTACTTTTGTCCCTGCCGTTTTCCGAGCCTGTTTTCCCCCAGCCGCAAAAACGTTCCGCAGGGTAGAGGAGGGCTTCTTCCCCATTGGCCTGCGTTCCCTTCCCGGCAGAGGTCCGCTTGGGCTTGCGGCATTGACACGGCGGGAGGCACGGGGTACTCTCCTGCGGCATATAATGATCAGTTTTACCAATATCAGCGGGGCCGAGGAAATTGGGGCCAATTGCTATTTGCTTGAGATGGACGGCACCAGGATTGTGCTTGACAGCGGGATGCACCCCAAGAAGGAGGGGAAGGCGGCCATGCCGGATTTTGATTCCCTGGAACCCAATTCCGTGGAAGCCGTTTTTTTAAGCCATTCCCACCTGGACCATCTGGGAACGCTGCCTGTGCTTCAGGAGAAACAGCCAGCGGCGGAGGTGTTCATGACGCCCGCCGCGGCAGCCCTGTCTGAAGTGATGCTGCATAATTCCGTGAATGTGATGAGCGCCAAGAGGCTGGACCTGGGCATTGTGGAGTATCCTTTTTTCACCCATAATGATCTGGACAGATTGAGCGACGCCTGGCATGCCAAGTCCTGCAATGAAGTGTTTCGCGTGGGCTTCCGCCAGAACGTGCTGGCCACGTTTTACGATGCCGGGCACATCCTGGGGTCTGCCGGCGTGATGCTGGAGGGTGAGAGCGGCCATACCGTATTTTATACGGGGGACGTGCAGTTTGAAGACCAGAGCATGATTCCCGGGGCTGATTTTCCGGAATCCGGCGTAGATACGCTGGTTATGGAGTGCACGCGCGGCGGTTTCCAGCGCAGCGCCCACTATTCCCGGCCGGAAGAGATGGTGAGGTTCGGGAAAGCGATTGCGGAGACGCTGGAACGCGGCGGCGCCGTACTGATTCCGGTATTCGCCATCGGCAAGAGCCAGGAGATGCTGTTCAACATTCACCGTTTCAAGCAGCAGGGGGTGATTCCCGCCAATACTCCCGTGTACTTCGGCGGGCTGAGCGCGAAAGTTTCCCTGTTGTACGACCGTTTTGCCGGGTTGACGCGCAGGCATGACCATGAATTCAAGCTGAAGGAGGAGATTCAGACCGTGCCCCTTCCGCGCAAGGGAAAAGCTCCGCTGGTGTGTTCCCCGGGGAATATTTATGTGGTGTCCAGCGGCATGATGACGGAAAATACGCTTTCCAACGTCATGGCGGAGCAGGTTCTTCCCCAGGAGAAGAATGCTATTTTGTTCGTAGGATATGCGGATCCTGATTCTCCGGCGGGACTGCTGAAGGCAACTCCTGAAGGGGAACTGGTGAAAATGAGGCCCAACGGGCAGCCGGTGCGCCGCAAGTGCACCGTGGACTGTTTTGATTTTTCCGGGCATGCCACCCGGGACTCCCTGGTTAATTATGCCGTGAAGCTGAACCCCAGGCAGGTGGTTCTGGTGCACGGGGACCCGGATGCCGTGGAGTGGATGCACCACACGCTATCCGCCAAAATGCCTGATTCCACCATCGTCGTTCCTGAGCCGGGACGCCGCTACACTTTCGAGCCATGAGTTTTACCGGAGAAAGAAAGGGGAGGCTGATCGTCTTTGAAGGCATTGACGGCACGGGCAAGTCCACCCACATCGGCCACTTGCGAAAGTATTTGGAGGAGAAGGGGCTGGAAGTGGTGCAGAGTTTTGAGCCCACACGCGGACGGTGGGGCCGGATGCTCCGGGACTCCGCCGTGACCGGACGCCTTTCCGTAGAGGAGGAAGTAGCCCTGTTCCTGAAAGACAGGAGGGAACATGTGAAGATGCTGATTGCTCCCGCATTGGCGCGGGGGGCATGGGTTCTGCTGGATCGCTACTATCTTTCCATGATGGCTTACCAGGGCGCGCGCGGCATAGATCCGGAGGTTATCCGTGCCGCCAATGAAGAATTTGCCCCGGTGCCGGATGCCGTGGTCTGGCTGGACATTCCCGTTTCCGTGGCGCTGGAACGCATTGGGAACCGCGGGGAACGCGACGCTTTTGAGACGGAAGCGGGCCTGGCGGCCTGCCGCAGCGTGTTTGCATCCGTCCATGCTCCCTGGATGCTCCGCATAGACGCGGACGCCGGGAAGGAAGAGGTGGCGGCAAGAGTGCGGAAGGCTCTTTCCATGCGTTTCCCCGATGTCATTGGGGCATAGGCATCTCCTTTCGGCCATAGGCCGGGGATTTTTCCTTAGCGTTTCATTCCTGGCATTTGGATGCTATTCCGCAGGCGCATAAGCCGTTGGATCCGGAATTCCGGCTTCCCTGAAGGCTTCCCGGCGTTCCATGCAGGTGGAACAGACGCCGCAGTGGACGGCTCCGCCCTTGTAGCAGGAATAGGTACGGGAAAAGTCCACGCCCAAATCCTGGCCCATGGCGGCGATGCCGCCCTTGGACATGTGGATGAAAGGGCGCAGGATGCCCAGGCCGGCATAGGTTCCCAGGCGAATGGCTTCCGTCATGGCGGCCATGAATTCCTCCCGGCAGTCCGGATAGATGCTATGGTCCCCGGAATGGGCCGCAATGACGAGCTGCTGCGCCCCGCAGCTTTCCGCAACCCCGGCGGCGATTGACAGGAAGATGCCGTTGCGGAAGGGGACGACGGTCTGCTTCATCAGTTCTTCATCATAGGAACCGTCCGGAATATCGTCCGCGCCGGAGAGGAGGGCTGATTTCAAATGGGAGGAGATGGAGGAAATGTCAATCACGCGGTGTTCTATGCCCAGACTGGCGGCCTGCCAGGCAGCGCATTTCAGCTCTCGTTCCGCGTGGTTGGAGGCATAGTCAAAGCTGAGGGCCACCCGGACGCGGTGGTTCCGGTGGGCCCAGTGCAGGGCTACGCTGGAGTCCAATCCCCCGCTGAGCAGTACGGCTGTTTCCATTTTGTCCATGGTCTGGATTACAGGGGGCGGTTTTCCGGATTGTGTTCGGCTGTTGCGGTCAGCTGGATGCCGCCGCGGGGGGAGAAGCGGCCTTCCACCTTCAGCCACCGCGGGGAAATGGCGGCCACCAGATCATCCGTGATGCGGTTGACGATTTGTTCATTAAAAGCCGGATAGTTGCGGTAGGAGGCCAGGTAGTATTTGAGAGATTTGGTTTCCACGCACTTTTCCGCCGGAACGTAGGTGATCGTCAGGTGACAGGAATCCGGTTGACCGGTAACGGGGCAGAGGGAGGAAAATTCATGGGTGTCCAGCGTGATGGTGTAGGGACGCGTGCCGCGGTTAGGGAAGGATTCCAGCCTGGCGTCGTCGGGATTGGTAAAGAAGGAGCTTTGAGAGCCTAATAGAGTCAGATGGTCGTCGGACATGGTTGTTGTAGTATGGTAATGGATGTTCAGGTCCCCTGGACGGGGGCTCCGCCGGGGAATTCTTTCACGTACAGGTCCTGTTGAGGGAATGGGATGGAAATGCCGTGTTCGTTGAACGCATTATAGATGTGTTCCCGCACGGAGGAAAGGCTGGAGGACTTTGTCATGACGGGAACCCAGACCCATACGCCCAGATTGACGGCACTGTCTCCGAAACTGTCCAGCACCACGCTGGTTTTCTTGACTTTGGAAAGGAAGGGCAGGGTTGCCAGCGTTTCCAGAATGATTTTGCGCGCCCTTTCCACGTCCGTCCCGTAGGAAATGCCCACTTCCACCTTCACGCATTCGAATTTGTGGTTGCGGGTCATGTTGCGGAAGTTCTTGTTGAAGAGCTGGGAGTTCTGGAAGGCGATGATAGAGCCGTCCAGCGTTTCGATCATGGTGGAGCGGTAGCCCAGGGAGGAGACGCGGCCCCGGTAGCCGTCGCATTCAATCATGTCGCCTTGGCGCAGGCGACCCAGCATTAGGGAGAGGCCGCTGATGATGTTTTCAATGGTATCTTTCAGGGCGAAGCCGATGCCCATGCTCAAGCCTCCCATGACCATCAGCAGCCCGTTGTAGTTGGCGTTCATGATGATAAGCGCCGTAAAAACGAAGAGCCCCCAGAGAAAAAGGGTGGAGAGTGTCACGAAGGTGGGGATGATGCCTACTTCATAATCTTCTCCATAGATTTCATGCAGCGTATTTTTCCCCAAAAATATCAAGTAGTTGAGAACAATAGCAATCAGGATGACCGTGATGACGCTGCTCCAGCTGAAAGTGAGCAGATCCTTGATTTCCGTGGTTGCGAAAATCTTATTGATGATGAGGTCCCCCATGTCGAAGGTGGCGGCGGGCCAGATGATGCTGAACAGGATGAGGAAAATGGTCAGGCAGGGAAGCACCAGCTTGGAGATGAAGGGGCGGAACCACAGGATGGCCCTCTTGTTCCGTTCCTTCCGGCGGTTTTCATAATGGTGGAGCAGATCCCACAGCCCCACCAGCAGCAGGATGCTGGTCATCAGCATGATCCAGGTCATCAGCACCAGGAAGGCCATGAAGCTGAATCCAGTCCAGCACAGGACGCTGCCCAGGATGATGAATACCAGAGATACGGTGGAGAAAAAACGGTCCAGCCGGGGCAGCTTGTGCCTCTGCCGCACCCAGGTCAGCAGGGAGAAGAGGGAAACCAGCGTGAACAGGATGGGCATGGAAATGTCCACGATGATGTTGGGGGCCATGAACATGCGCAGTAGCATGAAGAATCCTCCCAAAAGCAGATAGGGCATGTAGATGCGGATGCCGGAGTTAATGGTGCCGTACGGAAGGCGCGTGACCAGGGAGAACAGGATGGCGCTGACCAGAAGAAGGAATTCCGCGCCCAGGGAGGCCGCGCTTTCCAGCAGGTAGTTCGGCGTGCGCAGTGAGGCAATGACGAGGGTCAGCGCCACGATAAGAATGGTGGTGACGTTGGCGAAAGCATGGCGTTTGTTGTAATGCCCCGTCTTTTTCAATGTATTTCGGAAGCCCAGGAAGATGATGATGCGGGAGAGGCAGTAGGAGCACAGGATAATTCCCAGCAGGATAAGTCCGTAATGCTTGAGCGTTTCCGGGTCCGACGGAAGCTGGAGCTTGCTGTCTGCGGATGTTTCCCATGCCCCCATGCACGTTTCATACGTCTTGTGCGGTTTGAGAAAGATGTACCGGGCCGCGTGGGACGGCGTGTAGAAGACCCTGTTAAACAGGGCGGTGAACAGTTTGGCGCTTTCATTGTTGAGCGCGTCTATTTTGCCGTTCAGGCTGCTGAAAAGTTCCTTGAGGTAGCTGATTTGCTCCTTTTCACTTTGGAGGGATTCTTCCAGCTCCTGGCAGGCATACAGGGCTTCGTCCCGCTGAACCAGGGAGGCTTGCGACAGGGTGTCCGTATTTACTTCCTCCAGGGATGACGCCAGCTTTTTAATGCGTTCTATTTCCTTGTCCAGCCGTTCCTCCTGCCCCTGAAAATCCGGTTTTTGGGCGTAATACGTCTTCACCAGGCTGGAAGCGGCCTTACAGTAAAAGGCCAGCGTAAATATTTTCTGGTCGTCCAGCGCGTAAAGCACGGCGGACATTTCATATACCCTGGTGTCAAAATAATTATAGGTAGCATCCGCTTCCCTCACCAGCGTTTTCCGGATGGCCATCCTTTTTTCCTCATTCTTTTTCAGAATGGTGATTTCATGGCACAGAGCCATGATTACGGTATCCATTTCCGATTGGTCCGGCTGCTCCTGAGGCTGTTCCGCCTTGGCTTCCTCCGCCTGTTCCGGAGCGGCGGCAGGCGGAGCCGCCTGCTGTGCAGATGCAGAACCTGCGGCCAGAACCCCCGCCAGGAAAAAGGCGGCGCAGCGGCGGAAAAAGATCCGGTAATCAGGGATGCTCATGAATGGTCCCTGTTCTAGGGGCTGCAGGCATTACGGTCAAGGTTATATATTCTCCTGCTGACGGAGGGTGAGCTTCACAGAAAAAAACTTTTTTCAACGTGAACCGTATGGAAAGGACAGGGCATCTTCCGGCATCATTTCCCGAATCCCCGGAAGATGCCCTTCCGTAAACAGGAACCGCACCGGAGAATTTCCGGTGCGTTTGAAAAGATGAATACTCCGGCGGGAATCAGTCCAGAGAAAAGGAACGGATTCTCCTTACGGTTTCCTCCCGGCCCAGCAGGGAAAAGACGGAGGAAAGGTCCGGGCCGCCGCTTAACCCGGTGAGGGCCACCCGGGCCGGGAACATCACGGCTCCCATTTTTACGCCGTTTTCCTTGGCAAAGGCTTTCAGCACGCCAATGAGTTCATGTCCATCCCATTCCGGTTCCTGTTCCAGCCTGTCCGCCAGTTTGAAAAGCAGTTCCAGGGCTTCCGGCTGAACTTTGGAGACGGCTTCCGGATCCATGCCCAGGTCAAAAAAGAAACGGATTTTATCCGGGACTTCCGCCAGAGTCTGCACCTTCGTTTGCACGGTGGCGATGGCGGCGTCCAGAATCGGGGAATCCGGCAGGCCGGCTTTCAAACAGAAGGGGCGTGCCCGGAGGGCGAATTCTTCCGCAGGCAGGGCGATGATGTGCTGCTGGTTGACCCAGCGGCATTTGGTGATATCGAATTTGGCGGCGGAGTGGTTCACGGCTTCCAGAGAGAAGCGTCCGATCAGCTCCTGAGGGGAGAAAATTTCCGTATCGTCCTTGGGAGACCAGCCCAGCAGGGCCAGAAAGTTCATGACGCCTTCCGGCAGAAAGCCTTCTTCCGGGTAGGTTCCCAGGGCAGCGCCCACGTCGCGCTTGGACATTTTGGAGCCGTCCTGGTTCAAAATCAGCGGCATGTGGGCGAAAACAGGGGGAGTGACGCCGAAAGCCTCAAACAGCTGGATGTGCTTGGGCGTGTTCATGATGTGGTCTTCCCCGCGAATGACATGGGTCATCTTCATCTCAATATCGTCCACCACGTTGACAAAGTGGAAGATGTAGGAACCGTCCGCGCGGCGGATAGCCATGTCCGGGGTGTTGGAGGCGTCCCGGTAGTCGATGGTGATGTTTCCGCAAATCAGGTCATGGAAGGTGACGGGTTTGGAGCGGTCAAAGCGGAAACGCCAGGCTCCTTCATCCTCGTACACGCGGCCGGCGTCCTGGAGCTTCTTGAAATAGGCGTCGTAAATATCGTTGCGCTGGCTTTGGAAATAGGGGCCGCAATCGCCGCCCTTCATGGGCCCCTCATCCCAGTCCAGCCCCAGCCATTCCATGCCGGTGAAGATTGCGCGGGTAGCCTCCTCCGTGTTGCGGGCGTTATCCGTATCTTCAATGCGGAGGATGAAGGTTCCCCCCATCTTGCGGGCAAACAGCCAGTTGAACAGGGCGGTGCGGGCGCCCCCGATGTGAAGGTAGCCCGTGGGGGAAGGTGCAAATCTTGTTCTGACGAGACTCATGATGGGTAAGAGAGTAAGGGCCTGTCTGCCCGCGTCAAGCAGATACAGGGGGTGCATGCCAAAAAACGGGGATGCGGAAGCAGTGGATTTTTTAGGACGTTGTCGGCCTTGCGGCTTGCGTGGAGAGGGCTTTTAGGCTTCATTTAACGCCGTGTTCTTTTTAAAACACATATTCCGTCTGCGGGAGAAGTGGCAGATTAAAAGGGAAGATGAGGAAAAGCCCTTTCTGGAGCATCTGGACGACCTGCGGACCATGCTGCTGAGGATGGCTCTGTGCCTGACCGTCAGCACAATTCTGTGCGCCGGGTTTGCGTCCAATCTGATGGACATCCTGAGGCGTCCCGTCAACCAGGTGTGGGATATGTTTGAAGAATCCCATCTTCCGGCAGGGATTGGTCTGGATGCCTGGGGTAAGGCCAAGGAAATGGCAACGGCCATGACGAGCCTGGGAGCTTCCCAGCGGGCATTGTTTCTCCGCCAGGTTTCCCCGTCCCAGGCAGATTTGACGGAGGCTGCCCTGGTTCTTCGCGGCGCGCAGCCGCTGCCGGAGGACAGGAAGCAGGTTTTCATCAGGGAAGGCAGCCCCTCCACGGCCGTGAGGGATCTGGCGGAAGCCCTGTATTCCAAAGGAGCCGTGCTGGCAGACGGAACGGGGCGGGGGGCCCTCAAGATGATGAGCGCGTTCCAGCCCGGGGAGGCGTTTATGCTGACCATCAAGCTTTCCCTGTATGCCGGAGTGGTCATTTCCTTCCCGCTTCTGTTGTACTTCCTGCTGCAATTCATCATTCCGGGGCTGCTGGAACATGAACGCAAGCTGCTGTACAAGTGCATGGCTGTCGGCTTCGGTCTCTTCCTGGCCGGGACGCTGTTTTGTTACTTCATCGTCCTCCCGCGGGTATTGACGTTTTTTTACACCTATTCCCTGGAATTCGGCATCTCCAATGAATGGCGCATCGGCTATTACCTGTCCTTCGCCACGCAGATGATTTTAATGTTCGGACTGGCTTTTGAATTGCCTGTGGTAGTGATGCCCTTCGTCAAGCTGGGGGTGCTGACCTATGACATGATGAAGTCCACGAGACGCTATGCCATTGTGGCTATCGCCGTCCTGGCCGCGGTTATCACCCCTACGCCGGATGTAGCTACCATGATGCTGATGGCCGTTCCCATGTATGCGCTGTATGAAATATGCATCATTCTGGCCTGGATGCATGAACGCAAGGAGGCCGCGCGCACCCGGGAAGAAATCGCCCGGTTTGAAGAAGATTTCAACAACAACAATTCTCCCTACAACCAGTAAATACATCCAACCCACGCCAATATCATGAACATTCTGGAAATTATTATCCTGGGCATTGTGGAAGGCCTGACCGAATATTTGCCGGTCAGCTCCACGGGCCACCTGCTCCTGACGGAATCCCTGCTGAACATGTCCCAGAGCAAGGAAGCTCTGGATGCCCTGGCCGTCTGCATCCAGGGGGGAGCCATCCTGGCGGTGCTGAGCCTGTATTTTCCGCGGGTAAAGGCCATGGCGCAGGGCATGCGCGGCAATAACCCCGCCGGGCTGAAACTGCTGGTCAACCTCATTCTGGCCTTCCTTCCCGCCGCCGTGGTGGGCCTGTGCTGCGCTTCACTGATTAAGGAATATCTGTTCAACACATATACGGTGGCTTATTCATGGATCGTAGGGGGAGGCGTTATTCTGGCGTATTGCGCCTGGCGCGCCAGGGAGGGCCGTTCCAATGAAGGGGACTCCGGCGCCTCCATTGAAAGCCTGACGCCAGCCAAGGCGCTGACGGTGGGCGCACTCCAGTGCGTGGCCATGATCCCCGGCACCAGCCGGAGCCTGATGACCATGCTGGGAGGCATGTTTGTGGGGTTAAGCGTGGAAGCGGCCGTGGAGTTCAGCTTTTTGCTGGGATTGATTACCCTGGGCGCGGCCACGGTCCATGATGCGTATAAGGACGGAGCTCTGATGCTGGAATCCTTCGGGTGGGAAGCACTTGCCGTGGGGACGGCGGTCAGCTGGCTTTCCGCATGGCTGGCTGTAAAATGGATGGTATCCTATCTGCAAAGGCACAGTTTTTCCGTATTCGGATGGTACCGCATCGCCATTGGTATCGTGACGCTGGTTCTCCTGTCCATGGGGCTGGTGCATTGAAAAACGGATTCCGGCATTCAAGCACCGGAAAACGTTTTTCTCCGGCGAGGCGGTTCTCTCCCGCAGCGGAAAGCGGGTTTTGAACAATCCCGGAGAAGGATGGCCGCTGCCTGGACGAAGCCATGATACAGGGCCGTTTTGCATCCCCGGAACAGAACAGCCCTGCGATGAATAGCGGTTCAGGAAAACTTATCTCCTGTGCGTTCCGTGGGAATTCCCGGGATTGGAGGGTTTCGGTGAAGGGGATGGACGGGATGGCGCAGATGAATGAGGGGAGGACGGCCTGCTGGGTGCGCTGGCGGAATGGGGCGGGGAAGAAGGCCGGGAAACGGGAGAGGGCCTGCCGGGGCGGTTGATGCCGGAGTGGCCTGGATTGGGGGCGGAAGGCCTTGAAGACGGCAGGGTGGAAGGGCGGCTGGGACGTCCGAAATCCGGTCTGGAGGGACGGTTGCCTTCCGGACGGTTGATGACGGGGCGATTCGTGCCGCCGGGACGGGAAGGATTATTGGCGGAAGGGCGAGAAGGCCGTCCGGGCTGGTTGATTCCCGGATGATGTACTGGCGGCCGCTGTAAATTGCCGGGTTTTCCAAAGTCCGGCCGTTGATTGGGCCGTCCGGGCTGAGGGGCCGGCCTGTTGTTTCCCGGACGGAAATGGTCAGGCCTGAAGTGGGGTTTCATCGGCGGTTTTGCCATGGGGCGGCAGTTATGGGGACGGACATAATGCCCGCGGTAATAGGGAGCCGGCCCCCACGTGGGAATATAGTAATTCGGACGGATCAGGTTGATGGAGTAAATGGGGCTTCCGAACGTGTCGTAGGCATAAATGGGTCTTCCTCCATAATATCCGTAAATGGGGTAGCCGGAGCTGTCATACATGTACGACACGCCGGAACCTCCGCTGCTGTAGGAGCCTGACACGCTGAAATTGTCATAATAAGGATCGTAGCAGCCGGACAAAGCGCAGCCGATAGCGGCCGCCAGCAGTGAGTTTTTTAAGATAACGTATGCTTTCATGATGACGAAACAGGGCGGATTATATTTTCCCTTTGCCTGAAAAGCGGCAAGGAAAAAGTACATTTGTTTAAAATTATTTTGCTTGGAAACGCACTTCCTGTTGTCTTAGACTGCAAAAACGTTCTACGCGATGGGAATTCTTCTTCAAAATAAAAAAGTCGGCCTGGCTCTGCTGTGCGATAACGCCCCTTATACGCTGGCCATGACTCTGGCTTCCTATGGCAGGTCCGGGCTGCTTGGCTATTTTGACGAAGCATGCGCCGTTTTTCCGGAAAGCGCCGTCAAGGTGCGGGAGACGGCCCTTTCCCATGGGCTTTCCGCGGTGGCCGCCCCGGTGGAAGGCGGTTTTATAGGAGCCCTCCATACGGCGGTCAACGCTCTTGATACGGATTACGTGCTGCTGGCGGAGGATGACTGCATGATCTGGGAACACCTGCGCGGGGAAAACCTGGAAAAGCAGTTGAAACGGGCATTGGACCTGCTGATTTCCGGACAGGCAGATATGGTGCGCCTGCGCCATGCATGGCGCGGTTGCACGCGCTATAAGGCCGCTTATACATATTCCTACTTTTATCCCGTGGAACAGCTGGCCACCATGTGGGTGCATGCGGAAGGTTTGTCGGAAGCGCCGGACTGGATTAAAAGCATCCGGCGCTTCTTCCACCCTCTCCGCTCCAAGCGTTCGATAGGCCGTTGCGTTTATGTGGAGCAGAACCCGCATCTTCGCTTTCCCCAGTACATTACCAAGATTGATGAAGGCTATATTATTGACAGCGAGGTTTTCCAGTGGACCAATCAGCCTACGCTCATCGCACGTTCCAGAATCAGGCAGATTCTGACGGGGCTGGAGCAGATGTCCGGCTCCATCGGGAAATTGCCGCAGGATTTTGAACATGCCGTCAATAGCCCGCGATGGAGGAACGCCCATATGAACATAGGCGTCATCAGGGGAATTTTCACTTAAATGCGTATGGAAAACGGCGGAAAAGCGGTGCGGTATGAATGCACCAGATGCGGAGCGTGCTGCCGCTGGGCCGGGGATGTGTGCATTGAGACGGATGAAATCCGCGAGATTTCCCGTTTCCTGGACATGGACGAACAGGTTTTTATTGACACATGCTGCCGGTTGAGAGCCAACCGGCGCGGATTGTCCATCCGGGACGCGGAAGACGGCGCCTGCATGATGCTGACGAAAGACGGCTGCCGGATCAATCCCGTTAAACCCCGCCAGTGCCGGGATTTTCCCAACAAATGGAATTTTCCCGGTTGGCGGGATTTGTGCCGCGCCAGAGAAGTGGGGGAGGAACGGGAAGCATAATATGGCCGGAATGCCGCAAGATTCTTTTCTGCTTCCGGCATTATTCCATGGACGGGGTGAAATCCGGCTGGAATCTTGCGTTTTTTACAGGAACTGAGCCAGATCCCGTTCAAAACCGGGATAGGACGTATTGATGCATTCCGCATCCGTCACTACGGTTTCTCCCTGTGCGCTGAGTCCGGCCACCAGGAAGCTCATGGCGATGCGGTGGTCCCCATAACTGGATAATTCCGTTCCCTTCAGGGGAGTGCCGCCGTGAACAACCATGCCATCGTCAAATTCTTCCACATCCACGCCCATGATCCGGAGGTTGGCCGCCGTGGTGGCGATGCGGTCCGTTTCCTTGACGCGTAATTCGCGGGCGTTTCGGACGATGAAGTCTCCCCGGCCCAGGGCTCCCGCTACGGCCAGGATGGGTATCTCGTCAATGAGGTTGGGTATTTCTTCCGGGAGGAGGCTGGTGCCGTGCAGGGAATCCGAACCGTACACGGTAATATCGCCGTATGGTTCGCCGGCATCTTCCGGAGAAGTGGGCACGATGTCCATTCGCGCGCCCATCCGCTGCAGAGCGCTGATGACGGCGTTCCGCGTCTTGTTCAGCCCTACCTGGCGCAACGTCAGGCGGGAACCCGGACGGCTGGCGGCGGCCACCATCCAGAAGGCTGCGGAGGAAATATCTGCCGGGACTGTCAAATCATGGGCGACGGGGAGAGCCGGCCCGCAGGTTCCGACGGTAAGTCCATCCACGGTGCAGGGAACGCCGAAATGGCGGAACAGGCGTTCTGTATGGTCGCGGGTGACGGCCGGCTGGCGCACGGTGGTGGTTCCGTCCGCAAACATGCCCGCCAATAGAATGGCGCTTTTAACCTGGGCGCTGGCCATGGGAAGCGTGTAGGAAATGGGGTGCACCCGCCCGCCGTGAATGCTCAGCGGAGCACAGCCCGGTTTGGCTCCCCGGGCTTCAATCCGCGCTCCCATCTGTTCCAGCGGCTGCATGATGCGGCCCATGGGGCGGGAGCTCAGGGAAGCGTCCCCAAACATTTCCGAATCAAAGGGGCAGGCGGCCAGCATCCCGGCCAGCAGCCTCATGCCCGTGCCGGAATTGCCGCAGTCAATGGGCCGTTCAGGAGCCTTGGGGCTCATGGCGACGCCCGTAATTCGGAAGCGGACGGGGCCGTATCCCTGCCGTTCTTCCAGCACATCCACTTTGGCGCCCAGCTGCTCCATGGCGCGCAGGGTATTCAGGCAATCTTCACTGCATAGAAAATTATCCACTTCCGTCACTCCTTCCGCCAGGCCTCCCAGAATGGCGGCGCGGTGGGAAATGCTTTTGTCTCCGGGCACGGTCAGTACCCCTTGCAGGGAGGAAATGGAATGGGAATGAAGGTTCATGAGTTTCCGGAAGAACTACCCTGTATCGGATGCAGAATCAAGCCAATTACGAGATGGGCGGAGGCATCAGGGAGCATTCCAGAATGGAGTTGATTTTCCGGGACGGTGGCGTATATTCATGTGCGTTATCGGCTGCATCCCCCTGAAGAGAAGGAGAGAGCTTTTCAGGATCAATGGATCAAGCTGGTTTTCATAGGTAGTAAGTTGGAGCGGCCACGGGAGCAATCCTGTGGCCGCTTTACCTTGTTCAGAGGGAAGAGGGCGCCCATGGCTTGAAGAAGGAAGCGGAAGGAAGAAAGAAACAAAATTCTTTCCATGTCTGCTTTGGGCTTTACCGCGAGCCGATGAAAGCGTATGTAGTCCATGCCGATCAGGTTCGGGTGGTCGCTGTTCCGGTCTCCGGACCGGAGTAGAGGAAAGTCCGGACATCACAAGGCAGCGTGTCCCGTGAAAGCGGGAGACGGGAATCTCCCAAGGGTTCCCGGACGGAAAGTGCCACAGAAAACAAACCGCCCGGATGGGGTTCGCCCCCATGCCGGGCAAGGGTGAAAAGGGGAGGTAAGAGCTCACCGCTCCGAGGGTGACCAAGGAGGCATGGTAAACCCCGCGCGATGCAAGACAAACAGGGGAAGGGTCGCCTGCCCGCCGGATCCCCGGGTATTAGTCGCATCCGTTTCGTGAAAGCGAACGGGCGCGCGGAACGCCTGACCGCGGTCCGCGTGAGAAAAATGACCGCACAGCCGGCTCTGGCCGGCGGACAAAATCTGGCTTACAGAACCTGATCGGCTCCTGCTTTTTTACCATGCCGTTTTCCTCCCCTCTTTTCGGGGGAAGAGAAACATCCGGGAAATTGTCCCGTTCCGGGGGCTCTTTGGGGTTGCATGGGCGTTTTAAATGTGTAGAATCCGTCACCTAATTGCAACCCACTATGGAGAAGCTTGTCGTACATGGAGGTTTTACGCTGAGGGGAGCCGTCAATATCAGCGGGTCCAAAAATGCCTCCCTGCCTATTTTGGCCGCATCCCTGCTGACGGATGAGCCTGTAGTGGTGCGCCGGGTTCCGGATGTTTCCGATACCAATTTCATGGTGCAGATCATGGGCCAGCTGGGAGCCTCCGTGGAGCGGTCCAGCGGCAATGTGCGCGTGGAAGCCAGGAACCTGCATTCCGAAGCCGCTTATGAACAGGTGCGCAAGATGCGCGCCTCCATCTGCCTGATGGGGCCCTTGATGGCCCGCATGCAGCGGTGCGTGATTCCCCTGCCGGGCGGCTGTGTGATTGGCGACCGTCCTGTGGATCTGCATATCAGGGCCATCCAGGCATTGGGGGCACAGGTGCAGATTGAGCGCGGCAACCTGATTATTGAAGCTCCCAGGGGGTTGAAAGGAGCCACGGTGGATTTGAGCGGCGACCACGGCCCCACCGTTCTGGGAACGGACAACCTGATGATGGCCGCCGTATTGGCGGAAGGCACCACCGTTATTGAATCCGCCGCCTCCGAGCCGGAAGTGGTGGATCTGGCGAACTTTTTAACCAAGATGGGCGCCAATATTCAAGGTGCGGGAACGCGCCGGATCGTCATTGAGGGAGTGGAAAAGCTCCGCGGCTGCAACCATACCGTTATCCCGGACCGCATTGAGGCCGGCACCTTTATGGTGGCGGCGGCCATGATGGGGGATGGCGTGACCCTGCGGCGCGTGTGTGAGGAACACATGACTGTGGTGACGGATTTGCTCCGGAAGTGCGGCCACCACGTGGAATTCAACGAGCGGGGGGATACGGTCACCATCATTGCCGGAAAAACGCCCAAATGCGGAGAAATCAAGACTGCCCCGTATCCCGGCTACCCCACGGACATGCAGGCCCAGATGACGGCTCTCTTCGCCACCACGCCGGGCATCTCCGTGGTGAAGGATACTATTTTCCCGCAGCGTTTCATGCACTGCTCCGAACTCAAGCGCATGGGGGCGGACATCAAGGTGGACAACGGCACCGCCGTCATTTCCGGAGTGGAAACGCTCAGCGGCGCCCCCGTCATGGCCTCCGACCTGCGGGCCTCCGCCGCCCTGGTTCTGGCAGCCCTGAAGGCGGAAGGCACTACGGAAATCCACCGCCTGTACCATATTGACCGGGGCTATGAAATGATTGACGAAAAACTCCTGGCCATCGGCGCTGCAGTGGAAAGGCTGCCGGATGACGACAATTAACGCCGTTTTAGGTCCTGATTTTCCTCCACACCGCATTTTTTCTTTACTGTCAGGGCTCCATATGCTATTCACCGAAGTCCTATGAACAAGGCTCAACTGATCGAACTGATTCAAAGCAAGCTGGGTGCTGATACGACCAAGAAGCACGCTGAAGAAGCTCTGGCCGCTGTGCTGGAATCCATCAAGGAAGGCGTGAAGGAATCCGGCAAGGTGCAGATCATTGGCTTTGGTACGTTTGCTACCAAGACCCGTGAAGCCCGTACCGGCCGCAACCCGAAGACTGGCAACACGATCAATATTCCCGCCTCCAAGACGGTTGCTTTCAAGGCCTCTTCCGCCTTGAAGGACTAAGACGGCAACTCCTTCTCAAGGGAGTACTTTTCTTTCAGCACCCCCGTCCTTTGAGGACAGGGGTGTTTTTTATGTCCCGGTGCGGATGCACACGGCTTGACCGGGTGAACGCCGCCGTCTAGAATACCGCCATGTCCAGCAGTTTTGGTCAGGTGTTCAGAATTTCTACCTGGGGTGAATCCCATGGGACTGGGGTAGGCGTGGTGATTGATGGTTGCCCGTCCCTCGTCCCGGTGACGGAAGAAGACATTCAGCGGGAGCTGGACCGGCGCAGGCCGGGGCAGAGCGACATCGTAACCCCCCGCAGGGAGGAAGACCGCGCGGAAATCCTTTCTGGAGTGCTGGACGGCAAAACCCTGGGAACGCCTATCGCCATCAGTGTCCGGAACAAGGACCACCGCTCTTCCGCCTATGACGAGATGGCCAGAACGTACCGGCCCTCCCACGCGGACTATACATACGACGCTAAATACGGCATTCGCGCCTGGGCGGGCGGGGGCCGGGCCTCCGCACGGGAAACCATCGGCCGCGTCGCAGCCGGAGCCGTAGCCAGGGCCGTGCTGAAGCAGGCTTTTCCCGATATGGAGGTCGTGGCCTGGGTGGATCAGGTTCACCATGTGAAAGCTTCCGTGGACTGGGGAGCCGTGACGGCCTCTGCCATTGAGAGCAACATCGTCCGTACGGCGGACCCCTCCGCTGCGGAAGCCATGATCGCTGCCATCAAGGAAGCTCGTGACTCCGGAAACTCCTTGGGCGGCGTGGTCAAATGCGTGGTGCGCGGCTGCCCTCCCGGACTGGGTGATCCGGTTTTTGACAAGCTGGACGCTACGCTTGCCCACGCCATGATGAGCATTCCCGCCACCAAGGCTTTCGCCGTGGGTTCCGGTTTTGAAGCGGCGGACATGACCGGCTTGGAACATAATGACCCTTTTTACATGCAGGGCTGCCGGGTGCGTACCACCACCAACCACTCCGGCGGTATTCAGGGCGGCATCTCCAACGGAGAGGACATTCTGATGCGCATCGGCTTCAAGCCTACGGCCACCTTGATGATTGACCAGCAGACAGTCAACAGGGACGGGGAGGATGCCCGGCTCAAGGGCAGGGGACGGCATGATGCCTGCGTACTGCCGCGCGCCGTGCCCATTGTGGAGGCCATGGCCTGGCTCTGCCTGTGCGACCACTACCTGCGCCAACGCTGCCAGAGGGCTCTGTAACAACCGGTTTCACGGCTTCTTTTCCCCTCATTCATGGATTCCTCCCTCACATTTTACCTGGTTCTGGGCGCATTGCTGCTGGGTTTCATTGTACTCGGCATGCTGAAGGGGATGATTAAGATGCTCCTGTTCGGCGCGGCAGTGCTCTCTTCCGTAGCCGCTTACTTCTGGCTATCCAAATACGGTTTCACCTACCTCTCTTTCATCACCAGCGACCCGCGGGAATGGATGGTCACGGTGCTGTCCGTCGGAGGCGCGGCGGCTGTCTTCTTTGTCTTTATGCACGGTCTCTTCTGGTTCAGCGACGTCTTCTCCTGGGGACGGCGCATGGGCTTCGGCGGGGCCAAGGGAATCGTCACGACGGTACTGATGGCGGCAGTCGTATGCTGGGTGGGAGTCATGTGCATCTTCTTTTACGGCTCCATGGCGGAAATGACCCGCGCCCGAGAACTGGCCCTGTACCACATGGACCCCAACCGCACCATTTCCTTACCTGCCATTTATTCCATCAAAAAGTCCATCATGGACAACCCCCACCTGAGCTGGCTGGAAAAAATATCTCCGGAGCATGATCCGGAACGGCTTTCCCTGGCAAAAATGATCGCCTACCTGGTGACGCTCAGTCCGGAGCTCTCCGACCAGCGGCGCACCCAGCTGGACTGCTATATGCCCCGTTCCCGCATTACCAGCCGCGTGCTAAGCCTGAAAAGCCTGAGCGAAGACCCCGCCATCCGCCTTCTGGTGCAGAAGGGGGATATGCAGGGCTTATATAATGATGTCAAGCTGACCCGCTTTCTGGAAGACCACGATGTCCGTTCCGTCCTGTCCCAACTGGATGTTGATCGTGTGCTGGGCTTTGTCACGGAAATTCGTCGGACGGCCCCAGCCGGAAATGAATACATTCCCGAAGCCACGCCAATTGAGTGATAAGCGCGGATTTTTTGTTCCGCCGGAGTGGATTCGTTCCTTTTATCCGCCTTTAATTCAAGAAAAAATCAGGGAGTTATTCCCCCTTGCGCCCGAACCGGAAAAAGAGAGTTCCTGCTTTTTTCAGGAAAAAGCGCTTCCTCCAGACGTTCATCCCGGAAGAAGCGCTCTTTTGAGGATAAGGTATTGCAAACCTTGAAAAAACATCAGGAGAGTTTTTCCGCGATGGCATCCACCCATTCCGGGAAGGTATCATCATGGTCTCCATTGGAAAGCACTACCGGCAGAAGCCTTTGCGCTTTCAAACGTTCCAGGAAGGAATCGAAGTCCTTGCCAGCCTGGCAGAAGTTTTCGTAAAATTCATCTCCAAGGGCAAAAACGGCGTAGCTTACCTCGGACAAATCTTCCGAAGAGTCCTTCAATTCCTGATGGAGGGCCTCTGCGTTGGTGGGAGGTTCTCCGTCCCCCCACGTACTGGTGATGACCAGCAGCGTTCCCGCATTCTTCAACTGTTCCACCGTTATACCTTCCATGTCAACCACCTTTGCCTGATGGCCGAGCTTGGTCAATTTTGCCCGTGCGTCCTGGGCCAGACTCTCCGAATTGCCAGTTTCCGTTCCGTAGATAATAGTGATTTCCATGCGTTCTGATGATTGGTTTGACAACGAAAGTTAGATTAAACTAATTAAACAGGCAAGGCAAAACAGCAGGACGACGGCTGAATTTTTCTTCCTTGTTTATCCTTCAGGGCAACTGGTTTTCCGGAAAATTCTCCGATACCATACTACTCTCGTTTGATTATCAAAGTATTCGGATGCTGTGGAAAGGTGAAGCACCAGCCGAAAAGGCGCGCAAAACGATAGTATAATCCCTTGCGGCAGGAATTCTGGCTGGTCATGATATCGTAAAAAGCCAGGTCAATCTGGCTTCTGGAAATGGGGGCTCCATTCATTTTGGCGTGCAGCATGGCGTCGTGAAACAGGGAAGGGAGGAGCATATCCGGAGGGGTGGACCCCCAGGTGACGCCGTCCCAGCCATAGCCGGGAGTAATGCTGAAACGACCGCCCTCTGCCTGCATGCGTATGGATGGGTCATACACGCTGACGGCTGTCCAGCGGCCAAAATCCGCCCTTTTTCTTCCGCTGGTCCAGCTGATGGCGTTTTTAGTGATGTAGAAAGGCTTGTCTTCATAGAGGGTTCCTTCATACCAGCCGGCCACGGGTTCCGGGGCCGCAGCCGGAGTGGAGCAGGATTCCAGAAACATGGCTGCACATATTGTTGTGAACAATATATAAATATAATGCGAATAAGAAATAAAGGGCATGAGGGGACGGCGCGTTATCCGGATGGTTGTTTCTTATTGGATTTCCAAGACGATGATTTCCGGAGGGCAGCAGAAGCGCAGGGGAAGAACGCTGCATCCCAAACCGCGGGTAATGAGGAAGGGGGTTCCGTTCAGCTGGGACCAGGGATAGGAAAATTTGACCTTCTCTCGTGAGATGTTTGCCAGGGCCCTGCCTCCGGGAAGGCATATCTGGCCTCCGTGGGTATGCGCGCTGATGACGAGGTCCGCCGTGCCGGAAGCCAGCAGGGGAAAAATGTCGGGTACATGTGAAAGAAGGATATGCGGAATATCCGGGGAAAAACGCAGAGGCAATTCCTCCGGCCTGATTCTCAGGTGGTAGTCGTCCCTGACGGAAGAGAGCTGCAGCTCACGGCCTCCGGGAAGGTGCAGCAGCAGGGAATCATTCCACATGGGCAGGATGCCCAGCCCGGAAAACATGTTGCGCCATAAGTTCCAGCCGTAATACTGGTCATGGTTGCCCTGCACGGCAAAAATGCCGAGAGGGGCTTTCAACATCTTGAAATATTCCCGGGCCGTTTCCGGGGCCATGCTGCTCTCCCTCGTGTGGCCGTTGGCATAATCCCCCAGCAGGAAAATCATATCCGGCCGAGCTTCCATGATTGTTTCCATGTACCTGTGCGCCAGATCGCCCCCGTTCGGACGCAGATGGAAATCCCCGGCAATCGCGATACGGAGGGGAGGGCCTTCTTTTCTCTTCCATTGAGGCATCTCCATCGCAGCCGTGACGGTTTCCACACGCCTGGGTTCCACCTGCCATGCCCACATGAATAAGGAGAAGCCGATCATCAATATTGGGACAAAGATGATTGCCAATTTGTTGAGAAAGGGTCGGCGTGGTCGTGACTTCATGCAGGGCAGGGCTCCTGACTGATTATGAGGCCTTTTAACCGATTTTCAATCATTCGTGTTTGCTAATCGGGAATTTGCTGGTATGATCCGTCCCGCTCAAGGTAGGGCTGTCCGATGACTGCAGCTCTATCTTCATATTAACATCCTAATACCATGCAGTTTACACACGAAATCGAACAAATGTGTTGCGTCAAGAAAGGCTGCAACCATGGTCCGGCACCTATCCCGCAGGAAGGCAACTGGACGCAATCCAGGGAAATCACGGATATTTCCGGCCTGACCCACGGCGTGGGCTGGTGCGCTCCCCAGCAGGGCACCTGCAAACTGACGCTGAATGTCAAAAACGGCATCATTGAAGAAGCACTCGTGGAAACCAGCGGCTGCTCCGGCATGACCCATTCCGCCGCCATGGCGGCGGAAATCCTGCCCGGCAAGACCATACTGGAAGCAATGAACACGGACCTCGTGTGCGACGCCATCAACACCGCCATGCGCGAACTGTTCCTGCAGATCGTATACGGCCGCACCCAGAGCGCCTTCTCTGAAGGAGGCCTTCCCATCGGCGCCGGTCTTGAAGACCTCGGCAAGGGGCTTCGCTCCCAGATCGGCACCCTGTACGGCACCCGCGCCAAGGGCCCCCGCTATTTGGAAATGGCTGAAGGCTACATTACCAAGCTTGCCCTGGATGAAGACGGTGAAATCATCGGCTACGAGTTTGTGCGCATGGGGCCGATGATGGAAATGATCAAGAAGGGCGTGGACGCCAACGAAGCCGTCGCCAAATGCACGGGCAACTACGGTCGTTTCGACGAGGCCGCCAAGTACATCGATCCTCGTCACGAATGAGATTGAATTAAAAAGAGTATCTTAACTTCAAGCACTATTACCATTATGCCTCTTTTCGAATCCTACGACCGCCGCATCAAGCAGATCAATGAAGCCCTGGCCAAATACGGCATCGGTTCCATTGAAGAAGCGGAACAACTCTGCCTTTCCAAGGGAATCAACCCCCGTGAAATTGTGAACGGCATTCAGCCCATCGCGTTTGAAAACGCCGGCTGGGCCTATGTGGTGGGAGCCGCCATCGCCATCAAGAAGGGCTGCACGAAGGCCGCCGACGCCGCTGAAGCCATCGGAGAAGGCCTTCAGTCCTTCTGCATTCCCGGCTCCGTTGCGGATGAACGCAAGGTGGGCCTGGGCCACGGCAACCTGGCCGCCATGCTCCTGCGCGATGAAACGGAATGCTTCTGCTTCCTGGCCGGTCACGAATCCTTTGCCGCCGCTGAAGGCGCCATCGGTATTGCCAAATCCGCCAACCGCGTCCGCAAACAGGATCTCCGCGTCTGCCTGAACGGCCTCGGCAAGGATGCCGCGTACATCATCTCCCGCATCAACGGGTTCACGTACGTGCAAACCAAGTTTGACTATGCCACGGGCAAGCTGAACATCATCCAGGAGAAAGCTTTCTCCAAGGGCCCCAAAGCCGCCGTGCGCGTGTACGGCTGCGATGACGTGCGCGAAGGCGTGGCTGTCATGTGGAATGAAGGCGTGGATGTTTCCATTACCGGGAACTCCACCAACCCCACCCGCTTCCAGCACCCGGTAGCCGGCACCTATAAAAAGGAATGCAATGAGAAGGGCAAGAAGTACTTCTCCGTGGCTTCCGGCGGCGGCACGGGCCGTACCCTGCACCCGGACAACATGGCGGCCGGTCCCGCTTCCTACGGCATGACTGATACCATGGGCCGCATGCACTCCGACGCCCAGTTCGCCGGTTCTTCCTCCGTGCCCGCCCATGTGGAAATGATGGGCCTCATCGGCATGGGCAACAACCCGATGGTCGGCGCTTCCGTAGCGGTGGCCGTGGCTGTTGAAGAAGCCGCCAAGCAGAACGCCTGAGCGAGCAGCTGATCAAAAAAATCGCAGAGCCGCTTTCCCAAACCGGGAAAGCGGCTCTTTTAGCAATTGAAAGAAAAAGGGGGGATGTCCCCCATTTCCGCCCCCCCTTCCTGCCCTTGTATCCGCATCAGCTTCCGATACGGAATCTTCCATCCCGGTCCGCCCGGGGAGGAAGCCCGCGCGAAGGAACGGATCTTCTGGAAACGGATTCCTTCCTGGCAGAGGCCGGCTTGACGGAGCGGATTTCCGGGCGGGAGGCAGAAGCGGGAGCAACTGTTTTTCCCGTTTGCGTGCCGTGGGGGGAAGGGAAAACAGGAACGGTTCCGACAACCGTTTTTTGCCGTTCATGGGCCTTATAGGCGCGTTGCAGGGTAAAATCCCGCTGTTCTCCCGGTCTCAGGGAATAATCCGCCTTTTTGGGAGCTCCGGCTTTTTGCGCCAGAGGTTCCACGCGCCGCTGCAGCTGAGCGGCGGCATCCAGTTTGCCGGCCACCCATTCCGGATTCCATCCCGGCTCGGATGTTTTCAGGGACTGAAGCAACTGCTCCGCTTTCTTGCCGCTTTCCAGGGCTGCCTTATAATCCCCCTCCTTCTCCTGCCGTGCCGCGCGCGTCAGGGAAAGGTTGGCTTCGTAAAAAGTGTCTCCGGGATTGCCAAGGGCCGTTGTCGCCGCTAGGAACATGCAGAGCAGGGAACAGGGTAGAAACTTCCTTTTCATGATTGTTGGCACGATAACATGATTCCTCGTTTTGGAAAGGCCTTTCTTCCGGCATGTTTTGCGCAGGGCCGGACTCCGTTTCCCTTGCGGATAAAGGAAAGGTTCTCCATTCCGCACCCCGGAGCAACTTGACGGAAAGTCCGGAGTGCCGTATGCTGGGCGGGACCTGCTATATGACCCGGAACGAGCCATCATCCCTTCCAGCTCCGCAGATGGAGGAAGATCCCAGATTCCTGACGGAACAAATTGTAACCTATTTGGGCAATAAGCGTTCCCTTCTTCATTTTCTGGGGACGGGGCTGGAACAGGTGAAAAAACGCCTGGGTAAGGAAAGGCTGAAAGCAGGGGATCTTTTTTCCGGCAGCGGCATTGTGGCGCGTTTTCTGAAACAGCATTCGGAAGACTTGATCGTCAATGATCTGGAGGAATACAGCCGGGTCGTCAATACCTGTTACCTGAGCAACGCGGAGGAAGTGGAAAATCTGGAGCTGGACAGACACTACAGACGCCTGCTGCGGTATATGGAAACGCATGAATCCCCTGGCTTCATCACGGAACTGTACGCTCCCAGAAATCCGGACTGCATCACGGCGGATGACCGCGTTTTCTATACGCGCCGCAACGCCGTGTACCTGGATACGGCGAGGCAGACCATCAGTTTGCTTCCGGCAGAAGTCAGGCCCTATTTTATCGCTCCTCTTCTGGCGGAAGCTTCCGTCCACACAAACACATCCGGCGTATTCAAAGGTTTTTACAAAGACAGGAACGGAATCGGCAAATTCGGGGGAACGGGAGGCAACGCCCTTTCCCGCATTCTGGGAGAAATTTCGCTGCCGTTTCCCGTGTTTTCCCGGTTTGACTGCCGGTATTCCATCCATTGCCGTGACGCCAATGAACTGGCTGCCGAGCTGCCGGAAATGGATGTGGTGTACCTGGACCCTCCCTATAACCAGCATCCGTACGGTTCCAATTATTTCATGCTGAATTTGCTGTCTTCTTATGAAAAGCCGGAGGAAACCAGCCGAGTTTCCGGCATTCCCGCAGATTGGAAACGTTCCACGTACAATAGCCGCCAGCATGCTCCGGAGGCCCTGTTCCGGCTGCTGGAGGATTGCCCGGCCAAATTTATTCTGCTTTCCTACAGCTCGGAGGGGTTCATCAACTATGAGGAGATGACCGGTTTCCTTGGACGCCTGGGCCATACCGTTACGCTGGAAACGCCGTACGCCGCGTTCCGGGGCAGCCGGAATTTCAGAAACCGTCCTCAGAACGTGACGGAATTCCTGTTCCTGGTGGAACGGTTTTAACAGATGACAGGAAAGGCAGCCTCCATGCAAACTCATTTGGAACGCTTCATCCGTTTTCTGGCCGCGGAGAAAGGCCTGAGCACCGCCTACCAGCTTTCCGTGAGACAGACCCTGGAGGAATTTGCCCGGTTTCTGGAAATGGATAATACCGGCCTTGCCCAAACGGGCATCGACACGCTTTCGGCATTTCTGCGGCATTTGCAGGACCGGGGCATGGCCCGCAGCTCCATGCGGGTGGAAATGGTGCATCTGCGTATTTTTTTCCGGTGGCTGGCCGGAACGGGAATACTGGAAAAAGACCCTTCCGTATTTCTGGAAATGCCCCGGCAGGGGTTGTCGCTTCCTCATGTGCTGGATCAGAAAACCGTCTCAAATTTGCTTGAAAGCATTGACATTCAAGATATTCCTCTGGGATGTAGAGACAGAGCGCTTCTGGAGATGATTTACGCCTGCGGGATGCGTGTTAGTGAAATAATTAATTGCAAATTAGAGAGTTTTGATAAAGATGAAGCTTTTGTCCGCGTGCTGGGGAAGGGGAATAAAACCCGGCTGGTGCCCGTAGGGAGATCCGCTTTGGATGCTTTGCAAATGTATTTGGAAAAAGGAAGACCCAAACTGGTCAGGACGGGAACGAAAAGCCACATCTTTCTGACAGTACGCGGCCGTCCGTTGACGAGGGAGCGGGTTCGTCAAATTCTCCGGGAACGCGCCAGAGCCGCAGGACTGGAACAGCATGTTTTCCCGCATATCCTGCGTCATTCCTTCGCCACGCATCTTCTGGAAAACGGAGCGGATCTGCGTATTATTCAGGAGATGCTGGGCCATGCCGATATTTCAACCACCCAGATCTATACGCATTTGGAGCAGCAGCGGCTGAACTCGATTCATCACCGCTTTCATCCCAGAGGATAGTAACGCTAATTCATTATTCATTCCCATACCGCGTTTTTTTAAGTCCTCCCAATCTATCATAACCATTTAAATATT
>ENA-OYWQ01000147-OYWQ01000147.1-human-gut-metagenome-genome-assembly--contig:-NODE-147-length-34812-cov-6.097592_pt1 | contig 34812 bp, 27 predicted proteins | sample MGYA00244810_ERZ653396 | MGnify/ENA primary metagenome ERZ653396 (study PRJEB26926, sample SAMN06165045) | human gut metagenome | biome: ENVO:00009003; feature: ENVO:2100002; material: ENVO:00002003... | reverse complement strand
ATTGACTATAAAGAAGTAGTACAAACACGCTCTTGAGTTCTCAAACCACCACCACACCAGCCAGACGGGAAACCAACCAGAGGAAGGAACCCGCCGCGCTGAGCGGCAACAGGTGAATAACTTACACGCATGTCCGGATTCACGCAAATCAAGGCGCACGAAGATAAGCCCAAATCGTTGAAACGACAGGCTTCGCCCGGCGTGTCGCAAACAGCCTATTTGCGCTGTTCTGATATCAGAATAATCCGTTTTGCATTGCCGATGCGTAACAAATTCATGTGTTCATCGGCGTGTTGCAAGAATTCGATTGCGTGACCATCCAGGTTCACCTTCTCGCAACCGGTCATCGCATATGCAAAAAGGGACTTCCCTTTACGGGAAGTCCCTTTCAGTAGCTATTGAAGCTCGCTAGCTTCAGGCCAGGGTGTTCGGGTCAACCGGAACGCCCGGGTTCATCGTGGAGGTGATGGTTGCCTTGGTCAGGTAACGGCCCTTCACGGTGGACGGCTTCAGACGCTTGACTTCGTCGGCCACAGCCTTGAAGTTCTCGTCCAGAGCGGACTCATCGAAGCTCATCTTGCCGATGAGGAAGCTCAGGTTGCCGTTCTTGTCGACACGGAACTCGATCTTGCCGCCCTTGATGTCCTTGACAGCCTTGGTGACATCCATGGTCACGGTGCCGGTCTTGGGGTTCGGCATCAGGCCACGCGGACCGAGCACACGGCCCAGACGGCCGACCTTGCCCATCATGTCCGGAGTAGCAACCACGGCGTCGAAGTCGAGGAAGCCGCCCTGAACCTTTGCAATCAGGTCGTCATCACCGACGATGTCGGCGCCAGCCTCGGTAGCCTCGGTAGCCTTCGGGCCACGGGCGAACACGAGGACCTTGGCGGTCTTACCAGTGCCGTGAGGCAGGTTGACGGTACCACGCACGAGCTGGTCGGCCTTACGCGGGTCAACGCTCAGACGGAACACAGCCTCGACGGTCTGGTCGAAGTTGTAGGAGGGCATGCTCTTGAGCAGAGCGATGGCCTCGTTGGCGGTGTAGAGGTTGTTGCGATCGACGCGCTCAGCGGCTTCGCGGTACTTCTTGGAACGCTTTACCATCTGTCCTTCTCCTTATCAGTCCGTAACCGTGATGCCCATCGAGCGAGCGGTGCCCTCGATGATCTTCATGCCGGCCTCGATATCGCGAGCAGACAGATCTTCCATCTTGATCTCGGCGATTTCGCGAACCTGCGCCTTGGTGACAGAGCCGACCTTGTGGGTCAGCGGGTTCTCGGTGCCCTTCTCAACGCCAGCGGCCTTCTTCAGCAGAGCTGCAGCCGGCGGGGTCTTGAGCACGAAGGTGAAGGAACGATCTTCGTAAACGGTGATCTCGACAGGGATGACCTGACCCATCTTGTCCTGCGTCTGGGCATTGTATGCCTTGCAGAAGTCCATGATGTTCACGCCATGCGAACCCAGAGCCGGGCCCAGCGGCGGGGCCGGGTTGGCCTTGCCAGCCTGGATCTGGAGCTTAATCAGCGCCGAGACTTTCTTCTTGGGAGCCATATTATGGTTCTTCTTTCTATAACGCGGTTCGAATGGTCGCCGTCCTCAGGTTCGGCTGTCTGCCATCATGCTCGGTCTTGACTCATTATTTATCCGTGCATGCTGTAGGCAATCGGCCTGTGGTCGGTCTCCTCCCGCAACTTATATTGCTGTGCTGTGCTAGCGAGTCTCCTCTCCAGACACAAGCTTTCCTATTATGCAAATCCACCCGGACAACACAAAAAGCCCGACCACGATGGTCGGGCTCTGCAAAGTTTGGGAGTTAATCTAGCTTCTGAACCTGGTGGAAGCCAAGCTCCACCGGCGTATCACGGCCGAAGATGGACACGAGCACGGTGAGCTTCTGAGTGGTGGGCTCCACGTCGGAAACAACGGCGGCCATGGTGGCGAAAGGCCCATCGGTGACGGTGACCTGATCGCCAACGGCGTAGGAGACCTCGACCCTGCGCTTCTTGGCGGCGGCGGGCTTGTCGCCGGCGGCCTTGAGTGCCTCGGAAGCAATCATCGGAGCCATCATCGCCACGACTTCCTTGCGGGAGAGCGGCGCCGGATCCTTGGTCGGGCCAACGAAGCCGGTCACGCCTTCGGTCTCACGAACGATACGGCGGGCGTTCTCATCCGGCCACATACGAATCAGCACGTAGCCAGGAACACGCACGCGGGTGATGACCTTCTTGCCCTTCTCGGTGTGCTTCTCGACTTCTTCCATCGGCACCTCGACCTGGAAGATCTGGTCTTCCATGCCGAAGGAGGCGACGCGGGACTCGATGTTGGTCTTCACGCGCTTCTCGTAGCCGGAGTAGGTGTGCAGCACGTACCACTTGCCATCAAGGGAACGCAGGGACTTGGAGAATTCGTCAACGGCCTGCTGACCGGCATCGGTCTCCTCGGCCTGCTCGGATTCGTTGACTTCTTCCTCGTCCTCATCCAGAGAAACGGTCTCGGTCTGAGTGGAAGCAACGGGAGCGGATTCAGTCGCCGCCGGAGCGTCGGACTCAACATCTGCATTGTCGACGGATGCGTCAGATTCTGCGGAAAGGTCAGCGACCGGTTCGACCGGGGCAGCTGCCTCATCGGCAGCAGCTTCGGAAGCCTCGACAACAGGCTCCTCAGCCGGGACGGCGTCGAGGTTCTCGAGATTCAGTTCATCACTCATGCGTTGTTATTCACCTTAGGTTGTGCGGATCAGCCGAACACCCACAGCGTGGCCTTGCCTAGACCGAAGTCCATGCCAGTCACGAGGGCCATCAGCAGCAGCACGAAGATGAATACGGCCAGAGACCAGAAGAACAGTTCCTTGGCGGTAGGGGTCACGACCTTGCGAAGCTCGTCGATGATCTGCTTGATGAACAGACCGATACGCATGAAGACATTCGGCTTGACTGCCTTTTCACTCTTGCTCGTCTTAGCCATTCCGTACCTCGCGTCAGCTGCTTGATTATTAGAAACTTGGCAGGGAAGGCGGGACTCGAACCCACAACCTACGGTTTTGGAGACCGTTGCGCTACCAATTGCGCCACTTCCCTAGGTGAAAATCCACCTCGGCATGCGTTCCGTAGAGAACGCTTCGCCACGGCGAAACCGCCAAGTCGTTATAGTAACGGCTCCGGTGGATTATCGCAAATCGCGTGTCGCGCGCGTGGCACGCGACTCTTCTCAGTTAGCCCATTCCTTGAATCGACGCATGCCTTCGGCTAGGTCTTCGTCAGCCAGTGCGTAGGAGAAACGCAGGTAACCGGGAGCACCAAAGGCCTCGCCGGGGACGGCGGCCACGTGGGCCTCATCCAACAGTGCGGCGGCAAAGTCAGCGGACGTATCGGACACTGTGCCCTTGGGACCCAGCGGCTTGCCAAGCAAAGCGGTGATGTCCGCAAAAACGTAGAACGCGCCGGTCGGAGTCGGGCAGTTGACGCCCTCGATATCGTTCAAGGCGGTCACAATCGCACGGCGGCGCGCGTCGAAGGCCTTACGCATCTCGTGCACCTCATCCAGCGGGCCGGCCACAGCAGCCAAAGCAGCACGCTGGGAGATGTTGGCCACATTGGAGGTCATATGACCCTGCAGCTTGGCGGCGGCCTTGGCCACCTCAAGCGGAGCGACCATCCAGCCGACACGCCAGCCCGGCATCGCATAGGTCTTGGCCACGCCGTTCAGCACCAGCAACTGCCCGCGGCATTCCGGCACGGCGGCACCGATGTAGGTGGTGTGCGCATCGTCATAGTTCAGGTGCTCGTAGATCTCGTCGGAGATAACCCAAATGTGGTGCTCGACGGCCCAACGACCGATCGCTTCCACGGTTTCCGGCTTCCAGACGGCTCCGGTCGGGTTGTTCGGGGAGTTGACGATGATTGCCTTCGTATGCTCGGTACGGGCCGCTTCCAGCGCCTCAAGCGAGGGCTCGAAGTTCACGTCGGCACCGGCGAATACTTCGACCGGCACACCACCGGCAAGCTTCACAGCCTCGGGGTAGCTGGTCCAGTACGGAGCGGGAATGATGACCTCATCGCCATCGTTGAGCAAGATCTGGAAGGATTCATACACGGCCTGCTTGCCGCCGTTGGTCACCACGACCTGATCGGCATTGACCTCATAGCCGGAATCGCGCAGCATCTTAGCCGCAATCGCTTCGCGCAGCTCGGGCAGGCCCGGCGTAGGCGTGTACTTGTAATTCTTCGGGTCAAGGCAGGCATCTGCCGCAGCCTTGACCACGTTTGCGGGGGTCGGGAAATTCGGTTCACCTGCGCCGAAGCCGACAACGTCAAGTCCGGCGGCCTTCATGGCCTTGGCCTTGGAATCGACGGCGAGCGTAGCGCTCGGTGCCACAGTGTTGATACGGTCGGAAAGAGTCTGCCATTGCGCCATAGTCATGGCTCCCATGCTAAACCTACAGCACGAAAAATCGCCAGAGCCGCACTATGGTGATGGAATCTGTCGTGTGACAGATTCCATCAGTCACACGAGCACGAGATTGTCGCGATGAACCAGTGGGTGGGCGTACTGGGGGCCGAGGAAACGCTTGAGTTGGGCGGTGTTACGCCCGAGCATCTGCGGAATTTCTTCGGAATCGAAGCCGGCGAGGCCTCGGGCCAGGTGTTCACCGCTTTCGGCATCGATCCAGACCGGATCGCCGGCGGAAAAATCGCCATGTACTTCGAGCGCGCCGGCCGCCAGCAGCGAGGCACGCCCGCCGCGAATCGCCTGGCCGGCACCCGCATCGACCACAATCGTGCCGCGCGGGTCGGCGGCGAAGCCGATCCACAGACGGCGTGAGGAGCCGCGGGCCTTAACCGGTGCGAACACGGTGCCCACCGGATCGCCCATCATCGCAGGGCCCGCGTTCGAGGCGCAGGTGAGTACCGTGGGGATGCCCGAGACGGCCGCCACGCGCGCGGCCTCGAGTTTGGTGACCATGCCGCCGGTGCCGACCTTGGAGCCGGAGCCGGAGACTTGGATGTCGCCCAGCGCATCAATCACGTTGGGCACATATTCCACACGGCGGGAGCCGGGCTGCGAGGGCGGCGCAGTGTACAGCGCGTCCACGTCGGTCAGTAGCACCAAGGCTTCGGCCCGCACCAGGTTGGCCACCAACGCGGAGAGTCGATCGTTGTCGCCGAAGCGAATCTCGTTCGAGGCCAACGAATCGTTTTCGTTGATGATCGGCACCACGCCGAGGTCAAGCAGACGGTCCAGCGTGCGTTCCACATTGCGGTACTGGGTGGCACGAATCGTATCTTCGGCAGTGATCAGAATCTGGCCGACGCGAATACCGAATCGACCGAACGCAGTCTCGTAGCGGGCCATCAGTAGCCCTTGGCCGACGGCTGCGGTGGCCTGCTGAGTGGCCACGTCCACCGGCCGCGAGTCAAAGCCCAGAGGCCCGAAACCGGCGGCGATAGCACCGGACGAGACCAGCACCACACGTCCGCCCATCAATCGGACCTGAGCCAAGGCCGCGGCCAACGCGTCGAGCTTGTCCGGGTCGAGGTGACCGCTCGGCTGGGTCAGCGAGCTGGAGCCGACTTTCACGACAATGGTTCCGGCTGCGGCGATCATGCGCCGCACCTCGGCCTGACTCGGAGTGCTCATTTATTCCTCGGTTTCACCATCTTCGCTGGACTCACCGTGGCCGAACAGGCTGGTTTCGTCATGGCGATCGTCGTCAACGGTCGGGTCGGCCCAGTGGCCGGCCTTGCGTTCGGCCATCATCGCGTCGCGCACGGCGGCACGGGCGTCCATCATCTCGTGGTATTGGGCACGACGTTCGGCGTTGGAGCGGCGGTGCGTGCGCGGGTCCAGCTCTTCGAGACGCAGATCCTTGCCTCGGGCACCGAGGTTGGAGCCGTCGAGCATTTCGGCACCAGCGGAGATGGTCGGATCCCAATCGAATTCGACCATACGGGCACCACGACCGATGCGCACTTCGTCGCCGGGGTGAGCACCCTTGCGGCGCAGCTCGTCCTCCACGCCCAGCTTGGCCAAGCGGTCAGCCAGGTAGCCCACGGCCTCGTCGTTGTCGAAGTTGGTCTGCATGACCCAGCGCTCCGGCTTGACGCCACGCACCTCGAAGAACACTTCGCCATTGCCGAGTTCGCGGCGCTCGACCGTGAACTCAAGCGCACTGCCGCCCTCGTCAGCACGACGCGGACGGCGGCCCTTGGTCTCCAATGGCTTGATGACCACGCGAGCCTCCTCTTCGGCCTGCTCGCGGTTGGCCACTTCCTCACGCATCTCGTGCACCAGCGCAGACAACGCGAAGTTGAGCTCCTTTAGACCCTCGTGCGAGGCAGTGGAGATCTCAAAGACCTTCAGCCCGAGTTTCTCGAACTCCGGACGCACGAACTCAGCCAATTCCTTGGCCTCGGGCACATCGATCTTGTTCAGAATCACGATGCGCGGGCGTTCGGGAATCGGGATGGCACCCAACGGCAGCTCGAGCTTGTCGGCGTAGAGCGCCAACTCGTTTTCCAGCGCGTGGTAGTCGGACATCGGGTCGCGGTCCGGTTCAAGCGTGGCGCAATCGATCACATGGGCGATGATTTCGGTACGTTCGATGTGGCGCAGGAACTCCAGTCCCAGGCCCTTGCCTTCGGAGGCGCCCGGAATCAGGCCCGGCACGTCGGCGATGGTGTATCGAGAGTCGCCGGCGATAACGACGCCGAGATTCGGCACCAGCGTGGTGAACGGGTAGTCGGCGATCTTCGGCTTGGCGGAACTCATCGCCGCAATCAGGGACGACTTTCCGGCCGAGGGGAAACCGACCAACGCCACGTCGGCGATGGACTTCAATTCCAAAATCACGTCGCGCTCTTCACCGAGTTCGCCGAGCAGGGCGAAGCCGGGGGCGCGGCGGGTCTTGTTAGCCAGGGCGATGTTGCCGAGGCCGCCGGCACCGCCTTGGGCGACGACGCAGCGGTCGCCCTCGTGGCGCAGGTCGGCGAGCTGCGCGCCGGGATGCTTGGCTTTGCCCTGTTCGCCGCGCGCCTCAAAGACGACGGTGCCGCAGGGCACGGGCAGAATCAGGTCCTCGCCCTTGGAGCCGTCCTTATTGTCGCCCAAACCCATGGTGCCGCTGCCGGCGACACGATGCGGCATGAAACGATAGTCGAGCAGGCTGGTGGCGTTACGGTCGGCCACGAACACCACGGAACCACCGTCGCCGCCATTGCCACCGTTCGGGCCGGCCAACGGCTTGTATTTCTCACGACGGATGCCGGCCGAACCGTTGCCCCCATCGCCGCCCTTGACATGGACGGTTACTCGATCCACAAAATCACTCATATTGATTACCTTACAAAAAAGCCGCGTCCTTACGGGCGCGGCTTGAAAAAAGCTTGACGCTATATCGCTCAGGCGATGACGTCGACAACCTTGCGGTCGCGACGCACACCGAACTTCACGGAGCCATCGGTGAGGGCGAACAGCGTGTGATCCTTGCCCATGCCGACGTTGTGGCCCGGGTGGAAGTTGGTGCCACGCTGGCGAACGATGATGTTGCCGGCCACGACGGCTTCGCCGCCGAACTTCTTCACGCCGAGGTATTGCGGGTTAGAATCGCGACCGTTGCGAGAGCTGGACGCACCCTTCTTATGTGCCATGATTCATGGTCCTTTCTATAACTCAGGCAATCGCCGTGATCTTGACGATAGTCAGCTTCTGGCGATGACCCTTACGGCGAGCAACACCAGTCTTGTTCTTGTACTTCTGGATGCTAATCTTCGGGCCCTTGGCTTCGTCGTTCACAACCTCAGCCTTGACGGACACCTTGGCCAGATCGGCGGCGGCAAGGGTGACCTTGTCACCATCGACAACGAGGGAGACCGGGAATTCCACGGTATCGCCCTTCTTAGCGTCGAGACGGTTCACGAGGATGACGTCGCCAACCTCGACCTTTTCCTGATGGCCACCGGCCTTCACAATCGCGTACATTATCGTTCCTTTTATGTTTTGGAAAGCTACCTTGCCTAACACGCACCGAGCTTGCGGTCAGACACCGAGTTTCGAATCTACACCACCATGCGGACTAAATCAAATGATTTTTGCCCGCGTGTCAAGCACGACACACCTGTTACTCTTCCGCTTACTCTTCCGCCGTGTTGTTGGCAGCGACGGCAGCGGCGGCAATCTGAGCCAGTTTGGCTTTGACGTCGGCGCTGGAACCAGCCGGTTCGGGAGCGGGAGCGGTGCCGCGACCGTGCTTGTTGGTTTTGACGAACGGGTCGCCACCGCGAAGCGCGTAGGGATCGTCGTAGTCGGCCGAAACGGTCGGCTGATCATGCAGGATGAAACCACGGCCCTTGCAGGTCGGGCATTCCTCGGAGAACGCCTCGACCAGACCCTGGCCGATGCGCTTGCGGGTCATCTGCACCAAACCGAGCGAGGTGACTTCGGCCACCTGATGCTTGGTGCGGTCGCGTGCCAAGCATTCGACCAAGCGGCGCAGCACCAGATCGCGGTTGGCGGGCATGACCATATCCACATAGTCGATCATCACCATGCCACCGATATCGCGCAGGCGCAGCTGGCGGGCGATCTCTTCAGACGCCTCCAGGTTGCAACGCGTCACCGTTTCTTCCAAGGACTTGCCCTTGCCGATAAAGCGGCCGGTGTTCACGTCAATGGTGGTCATGGCTTCGGTGCGATCGATGACAATCGAGCCGCCGGACGGCAGGTAGACCTGACGCTCCATGCCCTTACGCAGCTGGGAGTCGATGGACCACTTGTCGAACACGTCCTTGCCTTCATGCTCGGCCGGGTCCCACTTCTCCAGCTTGTCCTTCAAGTCGGGGGCCATGGTGTCAAGGTATTCCTCGATACGGTCGTAGACCTTGTCACCTTCCACGATGAGCTTGCTGAAGTCGTCGTTGAAGATGTCGCGCACCACGCGGATGGCCACGTCGGGCTCGCCCTGCAGGAGCTTCGGGCGCTTGCCGTGCCAGAATTCCTCGCGCTTGGCGTTGATGCGCTCCCACTGGCGGACCAGTGATTCGAGATCCTTGACGATGGCGTCTTCGGATGCGCCCTCGGCTGCGGTACGGATGATCACGCCCATGTCTTTCGGGGCGATCTTGGAGACGATGTTCTTCAGACGGCTGCGTTCGCGCTCCGAAAGCTTGCGGCTCACGCCGGTCATGCCGCCGGATGGCACGAGCACCAGGAAGCGGCCGGCGAGCGTGACCTGAGAGGTCAGGCGGGCACCCTTGTGGCCGATCGGGTCCTTAGTGACCTGCACGAGCACCGGGTCGCCGGACTTGAACGCCAGCTCGATGCGGCGCGGCTGGCCTTCGAGACGAGCGGCATCCCAGTTGACCTCGCCGGCGTAGAGCACGCCGTTGCGGGCCTGGCCGATGTCCACAAATGCGGCCTCCATGCTGGGCAGCACGTTCTGCACGCGGCCAAGGTAGATGTTGCCGACGGTCTGTACTTCCTGAATGTCGGAGACGTAATGCTCGACCAGAACATTGTCTTCCACCACGGAAATCTGGGTGTGATGTTCCTTCTCACGCACCACCATCAGGCGGTCCACGTTCTCGCGGCGTGCGAGGAAGTCCTGTTCCATGAGCTGGCTCTGGCGGCTGCGCTCACGGCGGTTGTCACGGCGGCGCTGCTTCTTGGCCTCGAGACGAGTGGAGCCCTCCACATCAGTGATCTCGTCGATGTACTGCTGCTTGCGGGAGCGTCGGACCAGCGGCTGTTCGCTGTTCTGACTCTGGTCGTCGGTGCCCTCGCCGTTCTTGCCGCCACGACGGCGACGGCGACGGCGAGTAACGGTCTGCTCCTCATCGTCCTCATCGCGATCACGGTCATGATCATCGCGATCGTCACGACGGCGGGAACGCGTATCTTCGGCATCGTTCTCGGCGGTATCGTGCTCGCCGTTGGCACCGGTTTCGCCGCGTGAGCCGCGACGGCGGCGACGGCGCGAACGGGTGCGGGTGGCGTCGGATTCTTCGTCGCCCTCCTCTTCGGCAATCGGCGAGTAGGCGATATCGTCCAGCTCGAGGTCTTCCTCAATCTGCTCGACTTCGGCGGCTGCACGGCGCTCCTGGGCGTTCAGACGGCGGGAGCGGCGCGAACGGCGGGAGTCCGAGGTGTCGTCGGCGTCGAAATCGTCGTGATCGGCGTTGGTATCGCCGGACGCGGCGTCACGGGAAGCGTCACGGTCGGCGGAGGCGCGGCCGCGATCGTCACGGCGGCGGCTGCGCGGCTGCGCGTCGTCATCATCGTGGCTGCGCGAGCGGCGGGAGCGACGCGACGGACGTTCGTCGTCGTCAACATCGTCATCACGAGTGTCAGCGGTATCGTGCGCATCCACAGCGGCGGGCAGTACCGGTTCCTGGAAGAGCAGGGACGTCATCGGCTTGCCGCGACGCACGGCCTCGTGGCCAGAGGGCAGGGATTCGACCGCGTCGAACAGGCGCTCATCCGGGGTGTCCTCGTGCGTATCCGCAACTGCACGGCGAGAACGACGGCGAACCGGACGGTCCTCGTCATCATCATCCATATCCATAGACGCACGGCGAGAGCGGGAGCGAACCGGCCGATCCTCGTAGTCATCATCGTCGGACTGGCGGGAGCGAGAGCGGCGGCGAACCGGGCGGTCCTCGTCGTAATCGTCATCGTCCACAACCGAACGGCGGCGGGAACGTGGGGCGTCATCGTCATCGAAATCATCGGCACTGACAGTGCGGCGCGAACGACGAGGACGATCATCCTCGCTATCCGAGTCGGCCACTGCGGAAGCGGCGCGGCGCGAACGGCGGCGGGTTGGACGTTCGGCGGAATCCTGGGAATCGCTGGATTCATCGGAATCGCTGGAATCGGCTGACTTGGAATCGGCCGCAGTGCCGGCATCGGGAAGCGCGGGGGCTTCGAACAGCGGGGCGCGTTCCTGCACTTGCAGTTCCAGAGAAGCGCCGGCAGCACCGGTGCCGCGGACCACGCGGCGGCCGCCACGACGACGGCGAACAGGTTCGGCGGGCTGGGAGGCGGCGGCAGGCGCAGCGTTCACGGCTGCAGCCGAATCGGCATTGGATACGGTTGAATTATCGGTTCCGTCGTTGACGAAACCTTCACGGTTGTCAGTGGGCACAATGCTCCTCGCGGCGCGCTGCATCACGACGCCTATTTCCAGGCCTATACGCTTGTCTCACACCACGCTCTCACCGTGGCCGCACGAAAACGCGCCGCGTAAAGGCAACTTCGTCTCAAGTCTGTCCTGCGGGTGGCGGACACCGGCGCTTGCGTTGTCTCATTCTCAAGAGCCGCAAGGGGATCGACGCCATCTCGCACGCTGATGGTTATGCAGAACCACCATCCTTTAGTATGCCACATATTTTGTGCGGGCGTGGCCCGGCGAGGCTGACGTTCTCTCGGCTCCCCTCCCCCGCGGTGACAGCTCCCCTCAGGGAGGGGAGCTAGAGAGGTGTCAGACCAGCCAGTCGGTAAGGATTGCGGCCATGGCGGTCAGGTCGGATTCAGGCACCTGCTCGTCGTGCTTGTGAGCCAGCAGCGGATCGCCGGCACCGAGGTTGACGGCCGGGATACCGAGCTGAGAGAAGCGTGCCACGTCGGTCCAGCCGAGCTTGGCCAGCGGGTCGCGGCCAGTGCGCTCCTTAACCAGTCGGACCAGATCCTGGGCGAGCGGGGCGTTCAGGCCCGGGCGCGCGGAGGGGCTTTCGTCCTTCATTTCGATGCCGTAGCCCTCGAACACGCCGCCGGTAGCCACATGCTCGCCATTGCCGAGTTCGGCACCGGCGTCCGCGCCCATCATCAGAGCCTTGGCCTCGGCCAACGACTTGTCCGGGGCGAAGCGGTAGTTGACGTGTACGCGGCATTCATCCGGAATGACGTTCGTGCCTTTGCCGCCGGAGATCAGCGTGGCGTTGAGGCCCTCGCGATAATCGAGCCCGTCCACGTTCACGGTGGCCGGCTCGTAGGCGTTGAGTCGGTTCAGAATGTCGGCCGCCTTGTGGATGGCGTTCTCCCCCATCCATGCACGGGCGGAGTGCGCGGCCACGCCGTGGGTTACGACGTCGAAGCGAATCGTACCGTTGCAACCGCCCTCGATGCCGCTGTTGGTGGGCTCGCCGATGATGGCGAAATCGCCGGTGATCCAATCGGGATGGGCCTCGACGACTTTGCGTAGGCCATTCTTTTCGGCGACGACTTCCTCATGGTCGTAGAAGACGTAGGTGAGGTCGACTTTCGGGGTGGTTTCCGGCGTGCGGCCGTCGAGCGTGGCGGCGAGGTAGAGCATCACCGCGTCGGAGGCCTTCATATCGGTGGCACCGCGGCCCCACAGCACGCGGTCTTCGGGATGAGCGTGGGCGATTTCTTCGCGAATCAGCGAATCGCCGGGCTCCAGCCACTTTGGTGGGAAATTGTCGATGACCGGCACAGTATCGAGGTGCCCGGCCAAGATCACACGGCTCGGCTTGCCGAAGTCGGTGCTGGCCACCACTGTGTCGCCGTGACGGCGGACGGTCAGGTGCTCTTGCTCGTTAAGGAAGGCCTCGACCTCGTCGGTGAGGGGGCCCTCGTGGTCGGACACGGAGAAGTTCTCCATGATCTGGGTGAGCAGGCTGTTCAGCTGCTCGGCAGTGGATGCGGTGCGGTTCAATTCAAGCGTCATGTGAACAGCGTACCGCGTGGGCGGCGGGCCCAGCACACTCACTACATGAGATTTTGCGGCCGAATACATTTTTATGTGCCACACTGGGGTGGCGAAAGGGAGGATTATGCCAGGTCTAATCAGCGCCATGCAAGGCTTCTGCGTTATCGGCATCGTAATCGCGGTGGGATATGTTGCCGCACGAATGCGAATCGGCGGGCCGTCCGCTCAGATGGTGCTCAACCGGTTCTCCTTCTTCGTATCGAGCCCGTGCCTGATGTTCGCGATTCTCTCCAAGGAGCCGATTTTCGACATCTTCCACCCCTCGATTATCGTGGCGTTCTTCTCCGCCGTGCTGGTAGGCGTGGTGTTTTTGGTGCTCAACCGTATGTTCTTCCACCTGAATGCCCCGGACGCCACCATCGGTGCCCTGAATTCGCTGTACCTCAATTCCAATAACATCGGCCTGCCAATCGCCACCTACATTCTGGGCAATCCGGCTCTTGTGGCACCGATTCTGGTCATGCAGCAGGCCATCTTCACACCGGTGGGCCTGACAGTGCTGGACGTGACCACCAAGGGCAAGGTCTCCATCAAGGAAATCGCCAAGCAGCCACTGCATCAGCCGCTGCTTATCGGCTCGCTGCTGGGCATTGTGGTCTCTGCGATTTCCGCTAAAAGCGGCTGGTTCCCAGTGCCGAAATTCATTTTCGACCCGATCGACATGATCGGCGATTCGGCTGTGCCAATGATCCTGATGGCGTTCGGCATGTCCCTGCACGGCACCAAGCCGCTACAGCAGAAGGGCGATCGCCCGGCCATCTTCACGGTCGCGGTCCTCAAGAACATCATCATGCCAATTATCGCGTTCCTGCTCGCCTACTTCGTGATGGGCTTCCGCGGCTCCGAGCTGTACGCCTGCGTGGTACTCGCCGCTCTGCCCACCGGCCAGAACGTATACAACTACGCGGCCCGCTACAACGTGGGTCTCACCTTCGCGCGCGACGGCATTCTGATGAGCACCATGACCAGCCCGGTGTTTATCGCGATCATCGCGGCGCTGCTGTCGTGATGGGTGCGCAGAGAAGCGTTCTCAATAGTATCCGTGCGCGCAAATGCACAGATATCGCACAAACGAACATTTGCTCATCCGCATATTTGCGGTGATTTCAGCGTTTCTACGTTCGATTTGCGTATACGAAAGTACGCACAGTTGTTATTGAGAACGATTCGCTGCGCAGCTCGGCTCAGTCATCAGCCCGATAATCGGTCAGATTCAAGCTGGCCGCCACATGATTGGACGCGAACGCGCCGATGGAAACCAGCGCATAGCACAACACAAGCCCGCCGAAGAAGCTGGCCAGCGTGGCCGGTTCGGTCATCGAAGCGGCGAACAGAGGGGCCATAAGCAGCATGGAACAGCCGCCGGCCACGATCACCACGATGTTGAGCGGGGTGAGTACCTCGATGAATCGCGCACGGTTCAAGGTCTTGACATCAGTGCCCTCCAACACCAGCATGCGATATTCGCCGGCCTGATCGTACACGCTGCCGGCCTGCATCACACCGGAGCTGACCGCGGCAAGCACAGCGGCGAACACGAGCGTCAGAATGCCGCCGGTGCCGATGTCGCGAATGAACACGGTGAACGGGTCGTTGGCGTCATCGACCACGGCGGCCGATCCGAAGAATCCGCAGATCGACGTGATGCCGGCGATAAACACGGCCAACGCAATGCCGGACACATTGCGCCAGGCGCGCTTAGGGTTGTCGAGAATACGGCGCATGGCAATCATCGTGGCCGCATCCTTGGGGCGCTTGGCCTTGGCCTTGGCGCGAGCGGTGATCACCCACGTGCCGATAAGATTCACCAGCGCGAAGCACAGCAGCATGAAACCGATGATCACGCCGTACATCACCGCCTGGCCGGCCTGAGCCAGCATGGCCGGGTTCTTGAAGACGATCATGGCCACCACCACGACTACCACGAACAGCACCATACGGGTGCCTGAGGGCAATGCGGTGGCGGTGCGCGAGGTGACACCCAATGGGGTGATTGCCACGCGGCGCAAGGTGACCAGCGACGATATCAGCGCCAAGATGGCCACGCCCGCCAAGGTGATTACCAGCGCCAGCGGGCCGACCCATAGCTGTTCGAAGGTGAACCGCTGCTCCTGGAAGGGAATCAGCATGACTGCCGGCATCAGGGCGCAATAGCCGGCAATGCCGATAAGCGCGCCGATCAGCGCCTGTCCGGCGGCGTCAAGCGCGGTGAGACGCACCACCTGACCGGTGGTCGCGCCGGCCAGACGCAGGGCGGCGAGACGGGCGTCGCGGCGGGATGCGGCCAGTCGTGCGGCGGAACCGGCGAGCGCCACGAACGGCACGACGAGCAGCATGCAGGCGAATACCGCCAACGCCACATAGGCGGTGGAGAATTGGGCCAGGCTCGTCGGGTCGCTGATCTGCCGTTTCCACGCGGCCACCGTATCGGGCCGGCAGGCACCGAAGTCGAACGCGCAGGCGACGGTATGATCGGCCGAAGCCCGCCAGATGAAACCGTGTACGCCGCCGAGCACGGTGAGGAAGATGGTGGTGGCTGCGGCGAAGGCGATGATTGCCAGCATCGAGGTGTGGCCGGCGCTGCCGCGCAAGCCGGGGCGGTGAAACAGCCGCCAGAGGGCGAACGTGCTCATCGCGCGCCTCCTGCGGTGGTTTCGCTCCCGCCGGCTGGAGCTGCCGAGCGTAGCGAGGCTGAGGGTGGTTCAGCGCCCTCGGGCCACCCCCAGTCAGCCTGCGGCTGACAGCCCCCGCCAGCGGGGGCGGAGTTGGGGTTGGCGTCTGTCTGGTGCAGACGGCCGTCCTGCATCATTACGGTACGGCCGCAGAACGAAGCGACGTTGGGGTCGTGGGTGACGACGACCACGGCGGAACCGTTGTCCCGCGCGGCGGCCATGAGAATGCCCATGACCTCGCGGCCGGTGGCTTGGTCGAGCGCGCCGGTCGGCTCGTCGGCGAAGACCACGGCAGGTTTGACGGCGAGTGCACGGGCGATGGCGATGCGCTGCATCTGTCCGCCGCTCATCTCCCCCGGCCGGTGCGTGGCGAGCGCGCGCAATCCCATGCGTTCCAGCCACAGGATCGCCGTGTCGGTGGCGGTGCGGTAGGGCATGCCGTCAAGCATCATCGGCAGGGCGATGTTTTCGACCGCCGGCAGTTCGGGCAGCAGCTGGCCGGACTGGAAGACGAAGCCGAAGTCGTTGCGGCGCAGTTTGGTGCGCTCGGCGTCGCTCATGCGGCTCAGGTCGGCACCACGGAAGATGACGGTGCCGGCGGTCGGCTTAATGATGCCGGCGAGCGCGTGCAGCAAAGTGGATTTGCCGGAGCCGGACGGGCCCATCACGGCTACCGTCTCGCCCTCCCGGAGCGTGAAGTTCACGTGGTTCAGGGCGAGCGTGTGCATGGTCGGCATGGCGAAGCCGGGCTGGGCTGGCTGGGATGGCTGGCCGGCCTGAATGGCACCCGGTCCGGCCGCAGCGGGATTCGCCGACGCATAACCGGCTCCCGTGCCGGCTGGTATCACGCCGGTGACGCCGTGCCCGGCCTGTGCGCGGGCCATGCTGGCGGTGTAGTCCATGACCAGGTCATGGGCCTCGATGACCGGGGCCCACTGCTGGGTGTGCGATGCCGGCTGCTGGAACTGTTGGGGTTGCTGAGACTGCTGAGGCTGAGCCGCCGGTCCCGGCGCCGGCTGAGGCTGCTGCAATTGCGATGCTGCTGTATTCATACTCCCGAGCGTACGGAGCGAACGCCCAGCCGACCATCGGGCTGCGGTATGAACCTTTCTGGATTACCGGCCCGCTCCTCATCCGCAAGGATTAGAGATACGCAGTCGACGCGACAATCCATATATCAGATGTTCATTGCTCGAGAAGACGAGGAACAGTGGAAGACCGGTTCGGGAGCTGGAACCACATAGGCCGGTTCGGCTGGATATGCGAATCGCACGCACGGTATGTTCAGGGAACCAGCGCGCTGCGCGCCTGTACATCGAACAGACCAAGCAAAGGAGCCCACATGGCCATCGCAATCGACATCCCGCACACACCAATCGTGTCCGTACAAAAGTCGTACAACAGGAGTATGACTACAGAGAATAACAAGAACAGTCGTTTTGAAATGAGACTCACCTAAGAGCAACGTTCCAGAATCGACCAAGCGGCCGAGTCCAAAGGCATGACTTCGTTGCAATGGGCATTATCGAATCTGCTCGCCGCCGCAGATCGGGACATCCATGAAGCTCATATCATTCGGCTCAACAGTAAAGCGTGGAATGATTTCACCGCAGCATTAAACGAACCTATGGGCCTACGTCTGAATGAATTGTTGGAGCGTGATCCCATATGGACGTGACCAACTTCACTGAGCCTCGGCACCTGACTGCGAGCGAGGATATTTCTGGTTTCGACTGCGGCCTGCCATTGGTCAATGATTGGCTGGTTTCCACACACTAAGTGCATACAGCATTGAGCATTCGGAAGCTCCCGGTTGGCTGAGGCGAAATAGTCCGAACCCCATTCCCGTAATTTTGCTAGGCATGATGGGCGTGGATATCAGATTTCAAACCATGCACGTCGACAGTCAGTTACTCCGAGATGCGGTACTTCATTCTCTGAACGATATGATTTTCGGCATATCCCTGAATCATCTAGAATGTTTACTCCGCTCAATGTCCACAATCACCAATGATTAATGGCTGGAGACCGCTATTTGACGCCGACCATTGTCTGAATCGCATTCAGACACAACACTCCTCATTGCGCGCAGACCAGCGAGTTCCGCCGAGTCGGCGATGTGTCTCTTCGGCGGTTGATTTAGGATTTTCCGCATGCGACAGCTGACCACACCGCTAAAAATGCCATTTTCGCACTGACTTGGGGCGGAGGTCGTGGCGAAACGCACGAGGAAACGTGTGTCATCCGATATGGTCATGCCCGCCAGGCATTGAAGCGTCCTGTCTATGCGCGGTTGATGTCCCGGTGGCGGGGTCAATCGATCGACATACGAACCGGGACAGATTCGGCTGTCCCGGTTCGGGATTTCGGCCTCTTTTGGCGAACCGGGACAGGCCCTTCCATGAACACCCGATATATGCAAATCCAAAACCCCGGAATTCCGCCATTCCCCGACGGCGACCATCGCACGATAGGGCGTCAGGTGAATGAGATTCTGTCCCGGTTGCCCAAAAAGAGGCAAAATGACGAACCGGGACAGCGAAATCTGTCCCGGTTGTCCCAAAAGAGACGAAATGACGAACCGGGACAGCAGAATCCGTCCCGGTCCACACGCGGTTCACACGGCATTACCCAAGTAAACTCATCGGCAAAACATTGGCCCAGCCAACACCACTACCGATGTCCAGCACAGGCCAACTCGTCCAGGCGGGCGGCGAAGCGGGGCCAGTCGGTCTTCATAGCGGTGAGGAGCTTGCGGTTGGGCACGTCGTCAATCGGGACCCAGCAGATTTCCATGCTTTCGTCGTCGTTTGCCTTGGGCTCGACGGTGTGGCCGGGCTTTTCGAAGGCAAACACGGTGGTGTAGGCCCACGGGCCGTGGTCCTCGCGGTAGGAGCCGACTACCTCGATGTCTTCGGGAGTGATGTTGGCTTCCTCATAGCTTTCGCGCAGCGCGCCCTCGATGGGCGATTCGCCGTCCGCGGTGGCACCGCCGGGAATACCCCACGTGCCGCCTTCGGCGCTCCACGCGGCGCGATGTTGCATGACCACGTGGGTCACCTTGCCACTCACCGGGTCGCGACGAGCCAGCAGAATACCGGAAGCACCGTTGGTGCCCCAATGCTTGCGGCCGCAGGCGCAGTCCACCCAGCCATCGCCGGGCTGGTGTACGTTTTCGACCGGCGGCAGAATGCCAGCGTGCTGGTTGCCCGATGCCTTGCTTTCCGGTTCCAGTTCACCACGGCCGACATTCCACAGGTCAGTCCACGTGATGCCCAGTTCGCCGGCCAGATGCCGGGCCAGCGGCAAGCTGAGGCCGATGATGCCGTGCGGATCGCCCTCAATGCTGTCGATGAACGCACCACCGAAGCCTTCCAGCGTGAACGATCCGGCGACTTCCAGCGGCTCGCCAGTGGCAATGTACCGTTCGACGTCGGCATCGGTGAATTCGCCGAAATGGACTTTGGCGTGGCTTGCGCCGCGCACGGCACGTCCGGTCGCGAAATCGATCAGGCAGTGGCCGGTCCACAGTTCGCCGGTCGCGCCGCTCATGCGCTTCAGTCGTTCGCGGGCCACGGCTTCGCTGTGCGGCTTGCCGTAGCATTCGCCGCCCAAGAGGAACATCGAATCACAGCCGAGAATCAGCGGGCCGACTGTCGCCTCGGTAAGTCCCGGCTGTCCGGCAATAGCGGTGGCGATGGGTTCGGTGACGGTCGGCATATCGATGCCGGAGAAGTCGCGCGTGGTGGCGATTTCCGCCTTGGAATAGTCAATGGGCTTGCCAGCGGCGGCTTCACGCAAGTCTTCGACGGCAGCTTCGCGTTCCGAATCCTTGATTTCCTTGGCCTTGAGCGGGTAGGCGATCACGCGGTCACCGGTCGCAGCGGCGGCAGTATCGGCCACATCACGATACGCACGATGAACGGCCTCGGCCTTGGCCGCGGCCAGAATCATCACGCGCTGCTTGATGCTCAAATCGTCGACGGTGACGCCTTCTTCACGGGCGGCCGCTTCCAGCGCAGCAGGCTCATCCACATGCGAGACGCGAATTGTGGGGCAGATACCCGCCGAATACAGCACGTCACGGCGAGGCTTGGACTTGGAAGCAAGAATTAGTGGAATGGGCATGACTTAAGTCCTTATGCTCCCGCTGGCGGGAGCTGTCGAACGAAGTGAGACTGAGGGTGGTCTCTGCCGGTATGGCGGACCACCCTCAGACCGCCTGCGGCGGCCAGCTCCCGCCAGCGGGAGCCTTCTCCTCGACTTAGCGACGCTCGATTTCGACGCCGGCGGTGTTGATGGGCAGGTGAAGCACACGCCAATGGCCGGAAGCAAGCTGCTCCGATGCGATCTGGTCGATGGCTTCGCGGGCGTTGCCGTAATGCAGCACGAGCACGCAGGGGCCGGCACCGGAGACTGCGGCGGCATAGCCCTTGGAGCGGAAGAGCGCAATGAGCTCGGTGGACGGCGGCATCAGGGCACCGCGATACGGCTGGTGCAGTTTGTCCTGCGTGGCGGTGAACAGCAGCGCGTTGGACTGGGCCTGAGCGGCCGCAAGCTCGTCGGCGAACGCCGATTCACGGGTTCCGCCAGAGCAAGCGCACGTATCGGCATCCTGAGCCGGGGCAGCGGCGACGCCGGACTTGCCCTGCTGGGCGGCCTGAGCCAGCACCACGGGATTCATCGCAGCGGGCAGCAGACCCACGCGAGACACGTTGTAGACGGCGTCCTTGTATGGCAGTTCCCTAGGCAGCGCCTGACGGGCCTTCTCAGTGGACAGCTCATAGTCGGGCACGAACACGGCGGCGGTGATGGACGGGTCCACCGGGTAGTTGACGGCGTGGAATCCGCCGTGCAGCGGTTCACCACCAGGAACGGCGACCGAGCCGACGCCTTCTGCGGTTTCGAAGTCCCAAGAGACGGTCAGGCCACCGAACACAGCCGGGGCCACATTGTCCGGGTGTCCTTCAATCTGGGCGGCCATATCGAAGACGGCCGGACGGTTGAGGTCACCGGTCTGGGCGAAGGCCGCGGCGGCGGCGATGCCGGCCACGATGGCCTCGGCGGAAGAGCCCATGCCACGAGCCTGAGGGATGTTGTTGGTCGCTTCCAGCGTGAAGCCGAGTCGGCCGAGGCCGAACGTGGCACAGGCACGGCGGAAGGTGGAGACCACGAGGTGGGTTTCGTCGCGTGGGAGGGTGTCGGCACCCTCGCCGTGGATGATCACGTGGGCAATGCCGTCGTTCGGGTCGTCGTTGAGCGTGAAAGTGAGCTCGTCATGGTAGTCGAGCGCCAGACCCACGGTATCGAAGCCGGAGCCGAGGTTGGCGGACGTGGCGGGCACGCGCACGTGAACGCTATTGCAGATTGGGTTCATGGTTGTTCCTTAAAAAGGAGCTCCCCTTGTCAGGGGAGCTTGGGTATTCAGCTTTCAACTCACGGGCAGCCGTTCGACCGCCTCATCAGAGGGAGCCTAGACGGTGTCAGTCCAGCACGCGCAGGATGGACGGGTCACCGGTGACGAAGTCGAGCGCCTGCACGGCCTTGACGGTGTTGCGCAGGGTTTCCTCGTCGGTCAGGTGGGTCACGATGCGCAGCTGCTGGATCTCGCCGTCGTAGCCGGGGTCGGTCATGGTGGGCTTCAGATCCTGGTTCACACCGTTGATGGAGACACCGTTCTTGGCGAACTCGGCGGCGATGGCGGCCAGCACGCCCGGCTTGTCGTGGATCAGGAAGCGCACGGCGAATGCAGCCTTGGAGGCGGTAATCGGAGCCTTCGGCAGATTCTTGTACAGCGGGATGGACGGGCCGGTGCAGCCAGCAGCAATGTGGCGGGCTTCGGTCACCACGTCGCCCACGACGGCGGAGGCGGTCGGAGCGCCGCCGGCGCCACGGCCGTAGAACATGAGGTCGTCGGCGGCCTCGGCCTTGACGAACACGGCGTTGAAGGAGCCATGCACGGAGGCCAGCGGGTGGTTCTCGTCGATCAGGGCCGGGTAGACGCGGGCGGAAACGCCGGCCTCGCCGTTCTCGACCACGGCGAGCAGCTTGATGACCTTGTGCTCGGCGGTAGCTGCGGCGATGTCGTCGGCGGTGATCTTGGTGATGCCTTCGACGGACACATCGTCGATGGTCACGGAGGTGTGGAAGCCGAGGGTGGCCATGATGGCGGCCTTGTTGGCAGCATCGTAGCCTTCGATGTCGCCGGTCGGGTCGGCTTCGGCGTAGCCCTTGGCCTGAGCGTCCTTGAGCACGTCGTCGAACTGGAGACCCTTGGTGGTCATCTCGTCGAGGATGTAGTTGGTGGTGCCGTTGACGATGCCGAGCATGCTGGTCACCTTGTCGCCGACCAGGGACTCGCGCAGCGGGCGCAGGAACGGAATCGCGCCACCCACAGCGGCCTCGAAGTAGATGTCGACGCCCTTGGCCTCGGCGGCGGAGTAGATCTCCGGACCGTACTTGGCCAGCAACGCCTTGTTGGCGGTGACCACGGAAGCACCGGATTCGATGGCGGCAAGCACGAACTTGCGGGCCACGGTGGTGCCGCCGATGAGCTCGATGACGATGTCCGAGTTGGTGGCCACGCTCAAAGTATCGGTGGTGACGATGGACTGGTCGATCCACGGGAACTTCTCAGTTTCCTTCGGGTCGAGGCAGGCGACGCCGGTCAGTTCGACCGGGCGGCCGATACGAGCGGACAGTTCGTCCTTCTGCTCGACAATCAGGCGGGCGGTCTGGGAGCCGACGGTGCCGGCACCAAGCAGGCCTACGCGAATCGGGGTTTCGTTGTTGCGAGCCAATTCAGGGTCCTTCCAAAAAGTTTTCTATATCCCACCGCTATTTTACGGATTATTTCCGACAGCAGACCGAAAGTACTCATCAAAGCTGACGGCCCTTTTCGTATTATGACGGATTTGGCCGCACATTACAGACTGTCAGGCGCTCACCTCTGCACGTGGATCACTCGCTGACGTCGAGGTTGAGTAGGTCGTCTACGGTCTGGCGGCGGAGCATGACGTGCGCACCGGACTCGCTGACAGCAACCACCGCCGGAATCAGCGCTTGGTTGTAGTTGCTGGCCATGGTGCGGCCGTATGCGCCGGTAACCGGCACGGCGAGAATGTCACCGCGCTTCAAATCGGCGGGCAACTGCACCTCGTGAACCACGATGTCGCCGGATTCGCAGTGCATACCGCACACACGGGCAAGCATCGTTTCAGCGGAACCGGTGCGATTCGCCAGACGCGCGGTGTAGTCGGCACCGTAGAGTGCCGGGCGAATGTTGTCGGACATGCCGCCATCCACAGACACATACACGCGCTCGGCAATCGGGTTGCCGGCACTGTCTTTGGCATCGGACAAGTGCACGTGCTTGATGGTGCCCACGCGGTACAGGGTTACGCCGGCGGGCGCCACGATGTAACGGCCCGGCTCGAAGCTGATGGCCGGGGCGGGCATGCCGAGCGCACGGTTGGTGCTGTTGACCGCATCCGCCAAGCGAGTGAGTTCCACGTCAATGTCCATTGAATCTTCGCCATCGGTGTAGGCCACGGAGTAGCCGCCGCCGAGGTCGATTTCGGGCAGGATGTAGGCGTCGGTGGCCCACAGGGTCTTGCGCAGCAGCATCATGCGCTTGGCCGCGTGAATGAAAGCCTCCGCATCGTGGATGTTGGAGCCGATGTGCGAGTGGGCTCCGACCAGTTCGAGTACGTCCTGGTTGGCGAGGATGGTCTTGAGCACGGCGATGGACGGACCGTCCGCAATGGCTTCCATCGCGGCGGCCAGCGCCTTGTCTGTGTCGGAGACTTCCTCGTGGCTCAGGTCGTACGGGTACTTGACGTCGTAGTGCAGCTCGCGCTCTGATTTCTCGGTCTTTTCCGCGCCATTTTCCAGGGAATGCGTCGCAGAGATACGCGCGTTGGTAGCGGCAGGCGTCACGTCTTTGAGGTCGTTCAGCACGTCGAGCACGGCGGCGTCGGCCCCGGCGGCCAGCAGCGGCACGCCGAACTTCTGGTCCTCGTGAGCAGTGGAGATGTACTCGTGGCCGCCGGCGTGGACACCGACGGTGACGCGCAGCATCACACGGGCGCGTTTGCCGAGCTTGCGGGCGATGGCAGCAACGCGCTCCGGCTCGTCGGGCTCGTCGATCACGATTTTGGCGAAGCCCTGTTCGATGGCCAGCGCGATTTCCTCATCGGACTTGTTGTTGCCGTGCAGCACCAGACGACGTCCGGGAACGCCAGCGGCGAGGGCGATTTTCATCTCGCCCATCGTGCAAGTGTCCACAAACATGCCGGCCTCGGTGACCAATCGCACGACTTCTTTGGACAAGAACGCCTTGCCGGCAAAGCTCACGTGCGTAGTGGAGGTGTTGAATGCTTCGGCGGCAGCGCGCACGAAGTGCCTAGCACGTGCGACTACTTCATCAGTGTCGATGAGATAGAGCGGCGAGCCGAACTCGTCAAGCAGCGATTCGGCGGTACGACCATGAAATTCGATGGAGCCTTCGGCATTCACAGCCGTAGCGGCCGGCCAAATTGGAGAAATAGGCATAATCACATCTTTTCGGGGGCGGTGACGCCGAGAAGGTCGAGGCCGTTGGCGATGACCTGCTGGACGGCGTCATTGAGCTTCAGGCGGGCGGCGGCACGGGCCGGCTCCGGGTTCTTGGCAATCTCCAAGGCCTTGCGAGCCTCATCGTCGCCACGGGTTTCCGGATCGGTCAGGGCCATCGGCACCACGCGCTCCACGTTGTACCACTTGTGATAGGTGGCGGCCAGTTCTTCGAGGTAACGGGCCACCTTGTGCGGCTGGCGGTCGTCGGCCGCAGTGGCGAGCACGCTCGGGAACTGGGCGAGGGCGGCAAGTACCTCGCCGTCGGCCTCGGTGTCGAGCAGGGCCAGGTCGGCACCCTCGTAGCTGATGCCGGCAGCGGCTGCGTTGCGGTCCACGTTCTTGGAGCGGGCGTGCGCGTACTGCACGTAGTACACCGGGTTGTCGTTGGTGTGCGAGGCGAGCAGGGCCAAGTCGATGTCGAAGTTCTGGTTGTAATCGGAGCGGGCCAGCGAGTAGCGGGCGGCGTCCACGCCGACCACGGAGACCAGGTCGTCAATGGTCACGACGTTGCCGGCGCGCTTGGACATGCGCACGGGCTTGCCGTCCTTCATCACGTTGACCAGCTGGCCGATGAGAATCTGCATGTTCTTGCCGGGCTCATCGCCGAAGGCCGCGCACATGGCCATCATGCGGCCGATGTAGCCGTGGTGGTCCGCGCCAAGCATGTAGATGGCCACGTCAGCCGGGTTTTCGGCGCGATGGCGCTTGTCCCAGTAGTAGGCGATGTCGGCGGCGAAGTAGGCGAACTCACCATTGGACTTGATGATCACACGGTCCTTGTCGTCGCCGTGCTTGGTGGATTCAAACCAAGTGGCGCCGTCCTTGTCGAAGATGTCGCCGCGGGACTTGAGCTCTTCGATGGCGGCGTCGACCTTGCCGTCGGCGTACAGGCTGTTTTCATGGAACCAGACGTCGAAGTTCACGCGGAAGTCCTTCATGGACTTCTGAATCTCGTCGAACATCATCGGTACGGCGCGCTTGCGGAATTCCTCGCGCACTTCGGTATCGGCCTCGCCGAGCGGTTCACCGTCATCGTTCAGGCCCTGATCCTGGTGGGCCAGTGCGGTCAGGTCCACGCCGTCGGACTCGGCTTCGGCCTGAACACGGGCGGCGATCTCGTTGATGTAGGCACCCTTGTAGCCGTCGCACGGGGTTTCGGTCTGGTAGCCGGCCTCACCCAAGTTATTGGCCTCGGCCCAAGCGGCGACCAGCGACTTGGCGAAGCGGTTGATCTGCTCGCCGTGGTCGTTGAAGTAGTATTCGCGCACCACCTTGGCGCCGTTGGCCTCGAGCACGCGGGCCATGGCATCGCCGACGGCAGCCCAACGGGTGCCGCCGATGTGAATCGGACCGGTGGGGTTGGCGGAGACGAACTCGAGATTCAGGGTCTGGCCGCCCAGATGGTCGTTGCGGCCGTATTCGTTGACCTTGTTGAGATGCTTGTCGGCGTCGGTCACGGCACCGGCGGCGAGTACGGTGTCCACCACGGCGGCGGCCGAGGCGGAGTCAAGCGTGATGTTGATGAAGCCGGGGCCTGCCACCTCGACCTTGGCAATGCCGTCGGCTTCAGCGAGCGCGGCGGCGAACGGCTCGGCCAGATCGCGCGGCTTCATGCCGGCCTTCTTGGCCAGCTGCATGGCGATGTTGGAGGCCCAGTCGCCATGCGCACGGTCCTTCGGGCGCATCACGGCGAGCTTGTCGACGGACGGAATCAGCTCGTCGGTCAACGCGCCGGCCTGGCCGGCGGCGACGAGGTTGTGGGCAATGCTGGAAATCAGTTCACTTAAGGCTTCAGGACTCATTCTTCTAAGGATACTGAGAACGGCGACACTTGCGCCCTGGTATGCCTATATGCTGCCCCTGCTGGCGGGGGCAAGCACACAGCCGAAAGATACCAAGCGAAAAAGGGTAGGCGACAATCGCCGGAATCGTTGGAGGCTCGCCGAAACCGCTATACATACCGTCGGTCGGTATCTATAGTGATCTGCAACATCAAGCACAGTAGGGAGGCCACCATGGCACGTAACACTCACCCCGAGGTGACGCGCACCCGCATCCTCGACGCCGCACAACGGCTGTTCATGGCCCAGAGCTATGAGCACACCTCCATCCAGAACATCGTGGACGAGCTCGGCGACCTCTCCAAAGGCGCGATCTACCATCACTTCAAATCCAAGGAAGCCATCCTCGAAGAGCTCGTCAACCGAGACAACAATGTGCAGGACGACTTCAACGAATCCGTCATGAATCGCACTGACCTTACCGCCCTCGAAAAGTTCCGCGTGCTATGGCGGCATTCGATGACCGAGCAAGACCACGTGCAGATCATGCGAGCCGCCATGCCGATGCTGAGCGATCCGGTTTCGTTCGCCGCGAATATGCAGGTATGGAGCAAGCATCTGCCCGAACGCTTCCTGCCGCTGATCGAGGCGGGCGTCAAGGATGGCTCCATCCCCACCGAGTATCCGCGCGAGGCCGCCGAGCTGCTTTCGTTGCTGCCGAATTATTGGCTGATGCCGTATTTCTACCCGGCGACCCTGCCCGAAATGGAGCATCGCATCCGCTGCTTGGCCACCATGCTCGACGCGATCGGCGTGCCGATTTTCGATGACGAGCTCATCACGGTCGCCGCGAAGGGCATGATGACGTTCGCAGGGGAGCCGGAGAAAGGCTCAGAATGAATAGCACAGTGAAACCCGAGAATGACATCGCCGGCACCGCCACCCAACGCCCGCTGCTGTCCCGCGACTTCGTGCTGCTGGTCGCCGGACAAGGCATCTCGCTGTTCGGCAATATGATGCTGCGATTCGCGATGTCGATGTGGGTGCTGGACAAAACCGGCTCAGCCACCATCTTCGCCTCGGTGCTGGCCATCTCCATCGTGCCGACCATCCTGCTCTCCCCGTTCGGAGGCGTGCTGGCCGATCGCGTCAACCGCCGCACCATCATGGTGGCGCTCGACGCCATCTCCGCCGTGCTCGTGCTGGCGAGCGCCATCGTCTTCGCCACCACGGGCTTCCATATCGTAGCCATCGCCACCATGCAGGTGCTGCTCGCCGTACTCGGCGCCTTCGAAACCCCGACCGTGCAGGCCGCACTCCCCCAGATGTTCCGGCAGTACGGCCCGGCCACCATGCGCCAAGGCATGGCCGTGATCAATCAGGTCCAACAACTAAGCAGTCTGCTGCCGAGCTTCCTCGGCGGCGTGCTGTATGCGATGTTCGGCATCCGTCTCATGATGATCATCGCCATCGCAAGCTTCGCCGGCGCAGCCGCGCTCGAATGCTTCATCCGCCTCGGCGCCCCGGATCGCGGCGACGAGGAGCTGCCCACCCCACTTGAAGATTTCAAGGCAGGCGTGCGATTCCTCATCAAGGACCGGCCGAACGTGTTCAGACTGCTGTTGTTCGCGGCGGCGCTCAACTTTGTGCTTATCGGCTATTCCGGCGTCGGCTTCCCGTACACGATTCGTACAGTGCTCGGCTTCGACGCCACTGTCTACGGCATCGCCGACGGCCTGATCGGCGTTTCCGGCGTGGCGGGCGCATTCATCGCCGGCCTGTTCGCCGCCAAGCTCACGATGCGCTGGCTGCCGGGGCTGATGGCGACGCTTACGCTGGCCATGGTCCCACAGGGTATTGTGTTCCTGCTGCCGGTCGACGCATGGACCAAACTCGTGGTGCTGATCGTATTCACCTGCGGCACGATGGTCGCCAGTTGCTTCACGAATCTCATCGCCGTGCCCGCCATCCAGCTCAGTACGCCCGAGGCAATGGCCGGCAAAGTGATGTCCATGGCCGCGGCCGTGAGCATGTGCGCCCAGCCGCTCGGCCAGATGGTGTACGGCTGGGCCTACGACCAAATGCCGGTCGCCATCGTGCTGTTCATCACCACCGCCCTGTTCGCCGTGCTCACCGTGCTGATGGTTCCGCTCGCCAAGCAGTTCGAGGACTGACGATCGGCGCGCACGCCACATCCTGCCGCCCGGCCATAATTGAATCACCGCACGAAAAGGCACGAAAAGGCACGAAAGAGGTACCTATGGCCACGCTCAACCCCCAATCATTGGTCACGTTGTGGCAAATCGAACAGTATGGTTCGTTCTCCGCCACGGCCAAGGCCACGGGTTGGTCGCAGCCGGCCATCAGCCAGCAGATCAAAAAGCTGGAGGCACAGTGCGGTTCGACTCTGGTGCAACGCACCTCGCATGGCGTGGAACTCCCCGCCACCGGTTCGATGCTCGCCCGCCACGGCGAGGCCATCGCCGATCGGCTGGAGCGGGCGGCCCGTGAAGTCGAGGATTATCGGCATCATCGGTTTGATCACCTGCATTTGGTGGCCCCACCGTCAATCTGCTCTACTATCGCGGCCCGTACCGTGGTCAAGCTCAGTATGTTCACGGACATCGAGCTGAGCCTGATTCAGATGGAGCCGCCGGAGGCGATCGGTCTGATTTCCCAAGGCAAGGCCGATACCGCCGCCGTGTTCCGCTACAGCAGCATCCCGAACTTCCTGCACATCGGCGACGACCTGACCTTCCATTCGCTGGGTTACGATCCGATGCGACTGCTGGTGCGCCGCTCCAGCGGCATCGCCAAACGATTCGAGGAGACCGGCGAACCTGTGCCGCTGTCCGCCGCCAAAGACGAGCATTGGATCGCCGGCTGCCCCACCTGCCGCGCAAATTTGGTGAAACTGGCCACCCGTGCCGGATTCAAGCCGGATATCCGCCACTGCACGGATGATTACTGGGCCACGCAGAACCTGGTCGAGGTTGGTATGGGCGTCTCGCTGGTGCCGGCGCTCGATACGCATATCAACTTGCAGGGCGATCTGGTGGCCTGTCCCATTGCCGACGATTTTGCGGCGCGCGAGGTCGGCATCGTGACTCGTGCCGGCGACCATCGCCCCGCGCTTGGTTCATTGCTCGAGGAGCTCGAGCGCACGTCACTCAAATATTTGAGTGCCAAGTAGTCGCACAGCGATAAGCAAGCTTGCGAGCGCCATCACGATTTCGGGGAGCCAGACCGTTGAGCAGCCCTTCTGCACCGGGAACAATGACATGTTATGAGCATGAACAACATTCCCCAGTCAACGACTTTGAGCAACACAACCGCCGGCACCTCTTGCTTTGATGCCAATCACATCGACGTGACGACCATCGAGGATCTGGAGCAGGTCGGTTCGGATAAATGGACCCGTTACCCCGGCTGCATCGGCGCATTCATCGCCGAGATGGATTACGGTCTGGCACCATGCGTGGCCGAAGCCATCGAAGAGGCTACTGAACGTGGCGCGCTCGGCTACATTCCCGACCCGTGGAAGAAGGAGGTCGCCCGCTCGTGCGCCGCATGGCAGCGCCGCTACGGCTGGGAGGTGGATCCAACGTGCATCCGCCCGGTGCCGGACGTGCTGGAGGCGTTCGAAGTGTTCCTGCGCGAGATCGTGCGCGCCGGCAACTCCATCGTGGTACCGACTCCGGCCTATATGCCGTTCCTGAGCGTGCCGCGCCTGTATGGCGTGGAGGTCCTTGAGATTCCGATGCTGTGCGCGGGCGCCGGCGAGAGCAGCGGGCGCAATGATGAATGGCTGTTCGATTTCGACGCCATTGAGCAGGCGTTCGCGAACGGCTGCCATGCCTTCGTGCTGTGCAACCCGCACAACCCGATCGGCAAGGTATTGACGCGCGAAGAAATGCTGCGATTGTCCGATCTGGCCGCCAAGTACGACGTGCGTATATTCTCCGATGAGATTCACGCGCCGTTCGTCTACCAAGGCCACACGCATGTGCCATTCGCCTCAATCAACCGGCAGACGGCCATGCAGGCTTTCACCTCCACTTCAGCCTCGAAGTCGTTCAACATTCCCGGCACCAAGTGCGCGCAGGTGATTCTCACCAATCCGGACGATCTGGAACTATGGATGAGGAACGCGGAATGGTCCGAGCACCAGACGGCCACCATCGGTGCCATAGCCACCACTGCGGCCTATGACGGCGGCGCGGCATGGTTCGAGGGCGTGATGGCATATATCGAGCGCAATATCGCGCTGGTCAACGAGCAGATGCGCACGAGATTCGCCAAGGTGCGCTATGTGGAGCCGCAGGGCACGTATATCGCGTGGCTGGATTTCTCGCCACTGGGCATCGGCGACCCGGCCAACTATTTCTTTAAGAAGGCCAACGTGGCGTTGACAGACGGCCGTGAATGCGGCGAGGTCGGGCGCGGATGCGTACGCATGAACTTCGCCATGCCCTACCCGCTACTGGAGGAATGCTTCGACCGCATGGCCGCCGCACTTGAGGCGGACGGGTTGTTGTAGAACAGAATTGCGGCTCCCCTCAAAGAGGGGAGCCGAGGAACGGCCGAATTAGTCGAAGTCGGCACCGAGGGCTTCGAGTTTGCCGCAGAAGTCGGCATAGCCTCGGTCGATCAGGCTGATGCCGTGCACGTCCGAGGGGCCTGACGCGGCCAAGGCCGCGATCAGATGGCTGAACCCACCACGCAGGTCCGGCACGTCAATGTCGCGTCCGGTCAGCGGGGTCGGTCCGAAGATCACGGCGGAATGCTTGTAGTTGCGCTGCCGGAAACGGCAGGGCAGCGAGCCCAAGCACTCGCGGTACAACTGGATGGTGGCACCCATCTCGACCAGCGGCTTGGTAAAGCCGAAACGGTTCTCGTACACGGTCTCGTGCACAATCGACAGGCCATTGGCCTGGGTCAGGGCCACCACGAGCGGCTGCTGCCAGTCCGTCATGAACCCGGGATGCACGTCCGTCTCGATCGCCACGGGCTTCAAGTCCCCGCCCGGATGCCAGAAACGAATGCCCTTGTCCGTCACCTCGAATTTGCCGCCCACCTTGCGGAACACGTTGAGGAACGTGATCATCTCCGGCTGGGTGGCACCCTTGACGAAAATGTCACCGTGCGTGGCGAGCGCGGCGGACGCCCAGGACGCCGCCTCGATGCGATCCGTCAGCGACGTGTGCGTGTACCCCTGCAGTTCCTTGACACCCTCGATGCGGAAGGTGCGATCAACGTCCACAGAAATGATTGCACCCATCTTCTGCAGCACGCACACCAGATCCATGATCTCCGGCTCAGTGGCCGCGCCCGACAGTTCGGTCTTGCCCTCGGCCAGCACGGCCGCCAGTAAAGTCTGCTCGGTGGCGCCCACCGACGGGTAGGGCAGGTGGATCTTCGCGCCGTGCAGGCCGTTGGGCGCGGTGATGTGGATGCCGTCCTTGTGTTCCTTGTCCACCGTGGCGCCCAGCTTGCGCAGCGTCTCCAGATGGAAGTCAATCGGACGTCCGCCAATCGCGCAGCCGCCCAACGCGGGAATGAACGCTTCACCCAAACGGTGCACGAGCGGGCCGGAAAACAGGATCGGGATGCGCGACGAACCGGACAGTGTATCCACGTCGGCCACATCGGCCAGCTGCACACGCGAGGCGTCGATGGTCACAATGCCGTTCGCACCGTCCACATCCACGTCCACGCCGTGCAGACGTAGCAAATCGGACACCACATGCACGTCACGAATCTCCGGCACGTTCTTCAGCACCGACTTGCCCGGTGCCAGCAACGCGGCGACCATCGCCTTGCTCACGAAGTTCTTCGCGCCACGCACCTTGATCGTGCCATTCAAAGGCTTGCCGCCCTCGACATGCAACACGTCATCCGGATTCTCAGCCACGCCACTCTCCTCAATCAATCAAGATTCAAAAAATGCTACCGTCCAGTTTGCCATAAGCCATGTGCCGACTCCGTGAAATGCACCCCAGCCGAACTTTGATCACCGTGCACAACGGATCCCATACCCCCCGTCGAATCAAACCGATAACGTGATCTTCCTCACATTTGCCGCCACGGTGTTCTCCATACTTCTACGCTACGATTCAGGGCAATGGCATCAGACGCCATGTCCACAAGCAAAGGAGCATTCATGACCACAGTCGCCGTCATCGGCTGCACGCACGCCGGCACGTTCGCCACCACCTCGATTCTCGCCGAGCACCCCGATTGGACCGTCCATGTTTTCGAGCGCAACGGTACGCTGTCCTTCCTCTCCTGCGGCATCGCCCTGTGGGTGGGCGACCACGTATCCGACCCGAAGAAAATGTTCTACTCCTCCCCTGCCGCTCTGGCCGAAGCCGGCGCGACCATGCATATGCGCACCGACGTGACGTCCGTGGACCTCGACGCCAGAACCCTCACCTACCGCGCGCTGGACGAGGCCGGAGACCCCGCCGAACAGACCCTCGCTTTCGACAAACTGGTCGTGACCACCGGCTCGCGCCCGGTCATCCCGCCGATCCCCGGCATCGACAGCCCGCATGTGCTGCTGTGCAAGAACTGGGATCACGCCATCGCCATCAAGGAAAAGGCGAAAACCGCCAAGTCGGCAGTGGTGATCGGGTCGGGCTATATCGGCGCGGAAATCGCCGAGCAGTTCAGCGTCACCGGCGTCAAGACCACGCTGGTCGACGGCCTTGATCGCCCGCTGGCCAATAATTTCGATAAGACCATCACCGATCAGGTGGCGGCCGCGTTCGAGGAGCACGGCGTCACGCTCGCGCTCGGCCAGAAGGTGGTCGAGTTCCGCGACAATGACGACGACACCGTCACTGTGGTCACCGAAAAGGGCGAGTACACGGCCGAAATGGCGATTCTGGCCGTCGGCTTCCTGCCGAACACCGACCTGCTCAAGGGCAAGGTGGACATGCTGCCGAACGGCGCGATCGTGGTCGACGACTACATGCAGGCGTCCGCGCCGGGCGTGTACGCCGCCGGCGACTCCGCCACCGTGTTCTACAACCCCACCGGCCAGCACGATTACATTCCGCTGGCCACCAACGCGGTGCGCCAGGGCCTGCTGGTGGGCCGCAACATCGAGACGCCGACCGTGAAGTACATGGGCACGCAGGCCACGTCCGCCGTGCAGCTGTACGATCTCTCGCTCGCCGCCTCCGGCCTGACCCGCGCCGGTGCCGAACGCCGCGGGCTCACGGTCCGCGAGACCTCGCTCACCGAGGATTATCGCCCGGACTTCATGCTCACCACCACCCCAGTCACGTCGATTCTGACCTGGGACCCGGAAACCCGCAAGGTCAAGGGCGGCCAGTTCTGTTCCAAGGCCGATATCTCCGGCGCGGCAAACGTGATTTCCATGGCGATTCAGGCCGGCTTCACCATCGACCAGCTCGCCAACGTGGACTTCCTGTTCCAGCCGAACTTCGACAAGCCGGTCTACTACGTCGGCGCCGTGGCCATGAAGGCGGCGGCCGAGTAAGACGGCTGTACCCACCGCAAAAAAGAAACCCCGGCGTGATGGGCGCCGGGGAGAGAAAGGAGAGAAGAAGAAAGAGGTTAAGTTATGCAGCTTGTTCGGCCGTGATTACATATAACAGCAACAGGTTCAATGCAACATGGGCACTGTCTGGGAATCGTCTGGGAATCACGGCCCGTACAGGCTGTTGCTTGTTTTTGGAGCCGATTTACCGGCTGGCCTTGATCTTGTGGGCCAGTTCGGCGTCCCACATCGCGCCGGTGGCGGACATCACCGAGTCCGCGCCGGCGTCACGGTACGCCTGGTAGTCGGCGGGCGAGACCACGCCGCCGACGCCGTTGATCGCGAAATCGAGCCCGAGCTTTTCACGAATCGCGGCCAGACGGGCGACCATGTCGAGGCCGGCGCCACGAATCGCATTGCCGCACACGCCTGAGTGATCGCGGCCCGCGCCGGGCAGGGCCTGATTGCCATTGGCATCGACCAGTTTGGCGGAAATCGTATTGATGGTGCTGAAGCCCTGCACGGTGCCGTGGCCCACGGTGGAACGCACCATAAGCTCCAGAGCGTCGTCGCTGGGGATGTAGGCGAGCTTGACCATCAGCGGGATGTCGCCGATCTCCTGCTTCACGGCCTCGGTGATGCGGCCCACGAGCAGCGGATTGTGGCATAGCAGGCGGTTGTGGCCCTCGTTGGGGCAGCTGGTGTTCATCACCATGAGCTTGGCACCGGTCTCCTTGACCAGGCGGGCGGTAGTGGCATGGTCGGCGATGTATTCCTCCTCGCTCATGCCCTCCACACGCGAGCCTTGGAAGCTCGGGACCAGCACTTGACCGGGACCGGCGGCCTCGATGGCGGCGCGCATGTCCGGCTGCCAGGCATCCGGGCTTTGCGAGGGCACGCCGAAGCTATTGGAGATGGAGATCGGAGTCTCGTAATTGGTGTCGGCGAGCACGCCCTCGTCCAGTTCGGCGCTGCCCGGTGTTAGTGAACCGTCCGCCGACTTGGGGTGTACGGCGAGCACGTTCGGGAACGGGTTGCAGCCCCAGGCGCGCGAACGCACGGTTTTGTAGGTCGCCAGATCGAAGCCCATGCGGAAGGCGGCCGTGGTGAAACGGCTGTTGAGCAGCGGGCCTGCGGGAATGCCGAAAGGCAGGTTGACCGGCTGGCCCAAAAAGGTGGCCAAGGCACCCTCGGAGGCACCCTCGCTGGTGGTTCCGGCGGCATCGGCACCGTTGCCATCCTTCAGCGCCTCGGCAAACGCGCCGAACGGCCCTTGCTCATAGTTGTCTTCGTAGCTGCGGCTGACATCGTAAAACGGCTCAAAATCACTCATGCTTCAACGATAAGCCAACCTGCATGCGCACACGCACACTCAACCCATCATCGCGCCGACAAACGAAATAATGGCGAAAGCGGCATTGGCTACCACAAAGATGATGAACGTCGGAGCTGCCCAGCCAAAGTACGTGTCTGGAATACTACGATTCGTACGGTGATATTGGCGCA